>Ga0172381_10002057_pt1 | contig 22827 bp, 33 predicted proteins | sample Leawel6488metaG_FD_119754 | JGI IMG/M metagenome (GOLD analysis project Ga0172381, IMG submission 119754) | Leachate microbial communities from a municipal landfill in Southern Ontario, Canada - Leachate well 64-88 metaG | ecosystem: Engineered > Solid waste > Landfill > Unclassified | place...
ATCCGGGGCATTTTCTCTATTAACGTCACTCTGGTGCCTATGGTTGAAAAAAGCGACGCGAACTCGCATCCGATCACCCCTGCGCCTACGATCAATAGCGAGGCAGGTAATTCGGTCAGCTCGATTATCTGGTCGCTGGATAAAATATTTGTATTATTAAACTCAAGGCCCTTGATCTGTATTGCTTTGGAGCCGGTGGCTATGATCGCGGATTTGAAGTCAATAGTCTTTCCCGCGGCGATCAGAGTTTGCGCAGAGCTGAATTTCGCGTCTTCAGTCAGGAAATCAACTCCTTTTAGCATAAATTGCATGCCTTGACGTAGTTGGTTAATTATGTTATTTTTCCTTTCCTGGATCTTAAGAACGTTGATCTTTGGCGCGGTTGTATCAATGCCGAAATAACTGGATTTTTTGATCAGGGAAAGGATTTTCGCGGATTGTAACAGCGTTTTAGTGGGGATACAACCATGGTTAAGGCAGGTGCCGCCGATCACAGACTTTTCTATTAAAACGGTCTTAAGGCCATGTTTTTTGGCTCTAAGCGAGGCGTTAAATCCTGCCCATCCGGCTCCGATTATTGCCAGATCGTATTGCATAGTTTACAAGGGATTGTTCTTTGTCTGTTCTTTTAGGTTATTAGCGCTTTTTAAAAAAGCCGCTTTTTCTTCACCGGTTAAATTTACTTCCAGTATTTTTTCAATTCCATTCTTGCCTATTTGGCAAAGTGTGCCGATACAGACGTCTTTGACTCCGTATTCGCCGTTTAGATAAGCTGAAACTCCCCGGATAGCAGTTTTGCCGGAAGCAATGACCTCAACCAGGTCAGCAATTGCCGCTGAAGGCGCGTAATATGCGCTGCCGCTGCCTAAAAGCGAGACGATTTCAGCTCCGCGTAAGCCAGTTCTCTTTACCAGGTCCGCTGCCTTATCTTTATGCACTGCTTCGGTAAGGGGCTTGCCTTTGACTTTGGTAAGGCTGGCCAAGGGCATCATGCCTTCACCGTGAGTGCCGATCACTACAGCTTCTATATCAGTTACAGGCACGCCTAGTTCTTTGCTGATCAGATTGGCAAACCTGGATGCATCAAGGGTGATACCCATACCCAGAATTCTCTGGGGTTTAAATCCGGTTAATTTGATCGCGGCATAAGTCATCAGGTCCAGCGGGTTAGTCACCACAATAATAATTGCATCCGGGCAAAGATTTTTCAGGTTCTGGCAGATACTTTTAAGTATCTGGGTATTTTTGCTTAAAAGGTCTTCCCTGGTCATGCCGGGTTTCCTGGCAAGCCCTGCGGTGATCACTACTATATCGGAGTTCCTTAATTGGTGGATATCATCAGTGCCGGTAAGATCATAGTCGTTTTTAAGGATTGCGCGGGCATCATCCATATCAAAGCATTTGCCCTGGGCCAGGCCTTTGACAATATCAAATAGCACGACTTTGCCCAACTTATTTTGAGCAACGCGCATTGCGGTAGTTGCTCCTACATTTCCGGCTCCGATTATTGAGATCTTCATGATTAAAGCCTTGTGATAATCGCGTCAGCCATTTCTTTGGTGCCAACACATGTGGGGTCGTCTCTATTGGGCTTAAGGTCGTAGGTTACGTATTTATTTTCTTTGAGGACAGCTTTAACCGCGTTTTCCAGCCTGAGCGCGGCGTCTTTTTCTCCCAGGTAATGTAACATCAATACACCCGAAAGTATCATCGCGGTGGGGTTTACTTTATTTAATCCGGCATATTTTGGCGCTGAGCCGTGTACTGCTTCAAATACAGCTAAGTTATTTCCGATATTCGCTCCCGGAGCAATACCCAAACCTCCGATAAGCCCGGCGCAAAGGTCTGATAGTATGTCTCCGTAGAGATTAGGCAAGACCAGCACATCAAAATTATGCGGCCGTTGGACCAGCTGCATGCACATATTATCCACTATTGTATCTTCAAAAATGATCCTGCCTTCGTATTGTTTGGCGATCTCTCTGGCGGTATTTAAGAAAAGCCCGTCGGTAAATTTCATAATATTGGCTTTATGCACGCAGGTGACTTTTTTGCGGTTGTTTTTGACCGCGTATTCAAAGGCGGCTTTGACAATACGTTCAGAGCCGAATTTAGAAATAGGTTTGATGGATATACCTGAATCCGGACGGATACTTTTTTTGGAATAATCTTCGATAATGCCGATCAGATTTTTGGTTTCAGGCTTGCCTTGTTCGAATTCGATCCCGGCATAAAGGTCCTCGCTGTTTTCCCTGACGATGACCAGGTCGATATTTTTGTAGCGGCTGTTTACGCCTACATAAGATTTAGCCGGCCGCACGCAGGCATAAAGGTCAAGCGCGTGCCTTATTGCGACATTGACCGAGCGGAAACCTTTTCCGATCGGTGTTATGATTGGGCCTTTTAAAGCTACTTTATTTTTGCGGACAGAATCGAGTACTTCTTTAGGCAGGACTTCATTATATTTTTTTAACGCGGATTCACCGGCAATGACTTCATCCCAGATGATTTTGACACCCGTGGCTTCAATGCATCTTTTTGCCGCCAGGCTCACTTCCGGACCTATTCCGTCTCCGGGTATCAGGGTTACTCTGTAGGCCATTTAAAATTTGATCTCCCCGTGTTTTTTTAAATAGTTGACTATTCCGTCTTCTTCAAGCAGTTTTTGCATGAAAACAGGTAGAGGTTTTACGGTAAATTCTTTATTGGTGTTCAAATTTTTGACTACTCCTTTGTCCAGGTCGATCGCCAAAGCATCATTTTCATTGACCTGGTCTGTGTCCATTTCGATCAAAGGCAGTCCGATATTAAAGCAATTACGGAAAAATATGCGGGCAAAGCTTTTTGCAACAACTGCCACTATCCCTGATTCTTTAATGACCAGCGGAGCTTGTTCTCTGGAAGAACCCATTCCGAAGTTGCTTCCAGCTATCAGTACAGTATGGCCCGGAACGATCTTTTTGGGAAAATCCGGGTCAATATCTTCCATGATATGCTTAGCCAATTCTTTCATGTCGGTAATAGCGAATTTATACCGGCCTGAAATGATAAAATCCGTATTTATGTTATCGCCTAATTTTACTGCTTTACCTTCAAATTTCATAGTTGCTTGAACTCGTCGCTGTTTTTGACTTTGGATAGGGCTACATCCAGAGTGATAAGGTTTTGTTGGAATAGTTCTTTTAAGGATTTATCCATGGTCTTCATCCCGTATTGGCTTCCGGTCTGCATCAATGTGGGTATCTGTTCGATCTCCTGCTCTCTGATCAGGTTTCTGATGCCCGGAGTCGCTACCATAACTTCCGCGGCCATGACCCTGCCGGTCCCTGAAGAATGTGGGAGCAATAACTGTGAGACAACGCATTGCAGGCAGTCAGACAACTGCAATTTTACCTGCTGCTGTTGATGAGGCGGAAACACATCGATGATCCTTTCTACTGTTTGCGGAGCATCAGGCGTATGCAGTGTCGCTAAAACTAAGTGCCCGGTTTCCGCGGCCGTAAGCGTAGTGGAAATAGTTTCAAGGTCGCGCATTTCGCCGACTACTATGACATTAGGATCCTGGCGTAGAGCGTGTTTTAACGCGTCCGCGAAAGAACGGGTGTCCGAATAAACTTCACGCTGCTTGATAATACTTTTTTTATTGCTGTGGATAAATTCTATCGGGTCTTCAATTGAGATTATCAGAGATTCTCTTTCTTGGTTTATAAGGTTGACCATTGCCGCCAGGGTCGTGGTTTTTCCCATTCCCGTGGGCCCGGTGACCAGGATGAGCCCGTTTGGCTTACGCGCCATCTCAATAGCCACAGGCGGTAAACCTAATTGATCAATAGAGGGTATCTCGATCGGGATCCTTCTAAAAGCCGCTTCTACACTTCCCTTCTGCATATGGACATTTACTCTGAATCTATCCATATCCGGAGGCGCGATTGACAGGTCCAGTTCTAAGTCCCTTTCAAATATTTCTTTTTGAGGGCCCGAAAGAAAAGTATAGACCATTTTTTTTAGCTCGTCTTTTTTAAGGACAGCCAGGTTCGTGCGGAATATTTTTCCATCGATCCTTAAAATCGGCGGCTCGTTCTCAGTCAAATGAAGGTCAGAGGCTTTTTTCTGAATACATAAAAGAAGCAGATCTCTTATTTCCATTATACCTCCGTTATAAATACTTTATAGGATTGGTGATTTTTCCTTCAATCGCCGATGCCGCCACAGTAGCAGGTGAAGCCAGATAAATAAAAGCTTTGGGATTTCCCATCCTGCCTTTAAAATTACGGTTTGCCGTCGAGATAACATTCTCGTTATCCGCCGGTATGCCGTTATGCGTGCCTACGCACGGACCGCAACCCGGGGCAACCACGACCGCTCCGGCTTTGACCAATGTATCTATTATACCAGATTTTATCGCTTCCAGGTAAATTCTGCGCGAACTGGGGGCCACGATCAACCTGACATCAGGCGAGATCTTTCTGGACTTTAATATTTTCGCGGCGATTTTAAGGTCTGTCATTCTGCCGTTTGTGCAGGTGCCCAAAAATGCTTCGTTGATCTTTGTCCCCGCGACCTTGCCTATCGCTACTGCCGAGTCAACGCTGTGCGGCCGGGATACCTGAGGTGTAAGTTTTGATATATCTATCTCTAGGACAGATTCGTATTTTGCGTCTTTATCAGCTGTAACGCCTTTGATCTTATTAATTCCGGTGTTTTCTTTGATCCAATCACGGGTAGTTTCATCGACCGGCATAAAACCGGCTTTTGCTCCCATTTCAACTACCATGTTGGAGATGGTGAATCTAGCATCCATATTCATTTTATCGATCACGGGGCCGCAGAATTCTATTGCCTTGTAAGTGGCTCCGTTTGCGCCTAACTTGGTGATGATATAGAGAATGATATCTTTGGCAAATACTCCCTTGGGCATCTTGCCTTTCAAGAAAATTTTGATAGTCTGGGGAACCTTGAACCAGCTTTTTCCTGTTGCCAGGGCGATTGCCAGGTCAGTTGAGCCGACGCCGGTAGAAAAAACTCCCATTGCTCCGTATGTGCAGGTATGCGAATCTGCTCCTAAAACCAGATATCCGGGGAGGATCTGGCCTGATTCCGGAATGACCTGATGGCAGACTCCGCAGCCGATATCAAATAGCTTTGAGCCCATGTCTTTGGCAAAGCCACGCATTTTTTTGTGTACCTTAGAAACGCCTTCACTGGGGGATGGCGCGCTATGGTCTATGACCATGCAATATGCTGTTTTTAATGATTTCAGGCCCATTTCTTTTGCCCGGTCGATGATTATTGCCGAAGTGCCGTCCTGTCCGAAAGCAAAATCTATATTACACAGGGCAAAGTCCCCGGCGTGTAATTCTTTGCCGGCATGGCTGCTTAGTATTTTTTCCGCTATTGTTTTGGCGTTCATAGTTTATTCATCCAGCCTTCTATCCTATCAAATGATTTTTTTAAATGTTCAATTGAAGCGGCAAAGCTTATTCTGATGTGGTTTGGAGAGCCGAATCCTTCTCCTGGGATGATCGCGATAAGCGCTTCTTCCAGGAGCCGCCCGGCAAAAGTTGACGCGTCCATCCTGGTCCTGGAAATATCGCAGAAAATATAAAACGCGCCTTCCGGCTTTGTGTAAGTGATATTTTTTATTTTTTCCAGCCTTTCGCAGGCGTAATCCCTTCTTTTTTCAAACTCCCCCCGCATAAAGTCGATGAATTCTTCACCGTGTGCTAACGCCGCTTCCGCGGCCTTTTGGCTTATTGATGCGGGGTTGGATGTGGAATGGTCCTGCAGTTTGGAAATGGAATTGACTATTTCTTTAGGGCCGCCAAGATAGCCTATGCGCCATCCGGTCATGGAATAGCTTTTAGACATTCCGTTAACAGTGATGGTGCGGCTATAGATATCGCTGTTTAGGCTGGCGATCGAGATATGTTTAGATCTTCCGAAAATTATTTTTTCGTATATCTCGTCGGAAATCACAAATATATTATTATTAACGCATATTTTGGCGATTTCAGCCAGTTCTTCTTGCGTATAGACGCAGCCGGTAGGATTTGACGGGCTGTTTAAGATTAATACTTTTGATTTGGGGGTGATGCTATTTTTGAGGTCCTGTGAAGTGAATTTAAAATTATTAGCCGCGCCGGTCTTAATAAAAACAGGTTTTGCGTCAGAGATGCGCACCATTTCCGGATAGCTGACCCAGTAAGGCAGAGGAATGAGCACCTCGTCACCGTTGCCTACTAGAGCCATTAGAGTGTTAAAAATACTATGTTTTGCTCCGCAGGAAACAGCGATTTGGTCGCTGGCGTAATCAAGCGAGTTGTCTTTCTTAAATTTTTCGCAGATTAGTTTCTTAAGGTCAGCGGTGCCTGTGGTGGGGGTATATTTGGTAAACCCTTTTTCGATCGCATCTATAGCAGCTTTTTTGATAAAATCCGGAGTATCAAAATCAGGTTCACCAGCCGCAAGGCCAATGACATCCAGCCCAAGCGACTTCATTTTTTTCGCCTTTGCGGTGATCGCAAGAGTAGGCGAAGGATTGATTTTTTTTACACGCCCAGCCAGCGGGATATCTGCAAGCATATAAAATCTATCTCTGGATCCTATCTATGCGTTTTAATCCGCGGATTTTTTCCCGGAAGTTAAAATGCCCTCTTTTGTTTCTTGAATATTGTTTTTAAGCCCCCCAAGAACTTCTTTACCGGTTTTTTACCTTCAAGCTCCGGTTTGGGTTCTTTTGTAATGGGCTTTGTTTCGTGTGTGTGTTCCGCAGGTTTTTCCTGTTGTTCCTGCGCCTTTTCTTCGTGTTCGTCGTGCTCTTGAGCTTTAGGAATTTTAGCCGCTTTCTTTTTGCGCTCTATCTTCTTTATCTCAGTCAACTCCATTACGCTAAGGGTTGCGCTATCTCCGCGGCGAACATCATAACGGATTATTCGTGTGTATCCGCCAGCGCGGTTCACGAAACGGGGTGCGATATCACTAAATAACTGCTGCACAAGCTTGTGGTCCTGCAATATGTTGAACGCGCGCCTTTTCGCGGTAAGAGTATTCTCCTTACCCAGAGTTATAAGTTTGTCGATCAATGGCCTGACTGCCTTGGCTTTGGCCTCGGTTGTCTTAATACTCTGATAAATAAGAATGCTCTTGGCCATGCTTATAAGCGTAGCTTTGCGCCAGCTTGTGTAACGGTTTAATCGGTTTTTACTTTTAGCGTGCCTCATTTTATCCCTTCTTTAATTTTTTTGGGTCAACAGGTATCCCCAGGTTCAAGCCCATTCCGGCAAGCAACTCTTTGATTTCAGTCAAGGACTTCTTTCCGAAATTCTTGAATGCCAGCATTTCATCTTCGGATTTTCTGACCAACTCAGCGATGGTTTTGATGTTGGCTTCTCTGAGGCAGTTATTGCTCCTGACGGATAGCTCAAGCTCTGAAACAGGGAGTCTGAGTTTTTCGTAAAGCGCAATTTCCTCTTTGGTCATTTCCGGCTCTTCTTCTTCAACGTCATCAGGAAGTTGTCCGAAGTTGACGAATACGTCTAAATGTCTCTGTAAGATGTTTGAGGCATAAAGCAGCGCATCCTTGGGGCTGATTGAGCCGTTAGTGGTTATCTCGACGATCAGCTTGTCATAGTCGGTTCTTTGTCCGACGCGTGTGTTTTCGACATAGAAATTAACTTTGGTGACCGGGCCGAATATTGCGTCGATCGGTATAACTCCGATCGCTGCTTCTTCTTTTTTGTTGCTTTCCGCGGGCACGTATCCTCTGCCTTTGGCCACTTCCATTTCCAGCGAAAATTTCGCGTCTTTGGTCAGAGTAGCGATATGCAGGTCCGGATTGATTATTTCGATCGTCTCGTCAGCTTCAATATCCTTTGCTGTTATCGGTCCTTTTTCATTCTTCTTGATGTAGATCGTTTTCGGTATTTTGGAGTGAGAATTTAGAACTAATCCTTTGATGTTCAGGATTATTTCGGTTGTATCTTCAAGTACTCCGGGAATAGTCGAAAACTCATGCTGGACCCCGTTAAATTTAACGCTAGTAACCGCGCTTCCTTCTATTGATGACAGAAGTACTCTTCTTAACGAGTTGCCCAGAGTAACGCCGTAACCTTTTTCAAACGGAGCTGCCGAAAACCTTCCGTAAGTATTGGTGTAGGTAGATTCATCGCACTCTAATCTCTTTGGTAACTGAAAATCTCTCCACTTTATACCCATCTTCTTTTACTCCTTTTATGCTTCGACTTTTACTCAAGCCTACCCTGAGCAAGGCCGCTAATGCGGCCGCGTCGAAGGGTTATTTGGAATACAACTCTACGATTAAAGCTTCGTTGATCGTTCCCTGAATATCTTCTTTTTCAGGCAGGCGCGCGACTATTGCCTTGAGTTCCTGCTTATTGAAATTAAGCCAGCTAGGAACGGTCCTCGTCTCTTTTACTGTTTCAAGATTTTCTTTTATCTTGTTCAACGCTTTTTCTTTATTTTTAATTTCAATAACGTCGTCTTTATCTATCAGATATGACGGGATATTAACGCGTTTTGAGTTGATGTAAATATAATTGTGGCGGACAAATTGTCTTGCTTGGGCATGCGATAATGCCGCGCCTAAGCGGTAGACTACGTTATCCAGGCGTCTTTCTAATAACTGGATCAGCACTTTACCGGTTACGCCTTTTGAACTTTCAGCCATGTGGAAATATCTGCGGAACTGTCTTTCCAGTACGCCGTACATTCTTTTGACTTTTTGTTTTTCTCTCAGCTGGATGCCGTAGTTGGACGGTTTAGATTTTCTGCCTTCTCCGTGCTGTCCGGGGGCATATGCCCTTCTGGTCAGCGCGCATTTAGGCCCGTAGCATTTAGTGCCTTTCAAGAAAAGTTTTTCCCCTTCTCTGCGGCACAACCTGCAAACTGCGTCAGTATATCTTGCCATTTATTAAACTCTCCTTTTCTTTCTTGCGCGGCAGCCGTTATGCGGAATAGGAGTTACGTCTCTAATTAAAAGTACGGATAGGCCTGCTGCCTGTAATGCCCTTATTGCCGATTCTCTTCCGAAACCCGGGCCGTTTACGTAAACCTCAACCTCTTTTAAGCCGACTTCTTTGGCTTTTCTCGCGGCATCAGTCGCGGCGATCTGAGCGGCAAACGGAGTTGACTTTTTTGAACCGCTGTAGCCGACAATGCCGGGCGTTGACCATGCGATAGTATTGCCGGTCTTATCGGTTATTGTGATTATGGTATTATTAAAGCTGGCTTGGATATGCGCTATGCCAGAGGTGACGCCTTTAGCTAATTTTTTCTTTTTTGCCTTATCTTTTGTGGCCATCTATTGATTTTCCTCCTAAGTTTATTTCTTTGCAGCAGGTTTAGCCGCCGGTTTCGATTCGGCCGGTTTCATTACCATAGTTGCGTTTTTGCGCGGGCCTTTTCTGGTCCGGGCATTGGTTTTAGTGCGCTGGCCCCTTACCGGCAGGCCCTTTTTGTGACGCATTCCGCGCCAAGAGCCTATGTCTACAAGGCGTTTGATGTTTTGCTGAATATCTCTGCGCAGGTCACCTTCGACTTTATATCCGATCTTCTGTATCGTGTTGGTTATACGCGAAATCTCGTCTTCGGATAAGTCTTTTGCGCGTTTTTCCGGTGGTATTCCGGCTTCTTTTAAGATATCAACGGAAAGCTTTTCGCCTACGCCGTATAGATAACGCAAGCTAACATCGATCCTTTTTTCTTTGGGTATGTCAACACCTAGAATTCTTGGCACTTATGTTCCTCCTTGTAAAATATTGAATTACCAATTACCAATTACCAAATTCCGATATCAACCCTGTCTCTGTTTGTGTTTCGGGTTTGAGCAGATAATGCGGTTGATCCCGCGTCTTTTAATTACCTTGCACTTATCGCAGATCTTTTTTATAGAAGCTTTTACTTTCACCGCGTCCTTCCTTTTTTGGTATTAAATCTTGGTATTAACTTCCTCGTCCTTTTTATGAAGGGCGGGGCTTATTTTATCCTGTATGTTATCCTGCCTCGGCTCAGATCGTAAGGCGAAAGTTCCAACTTTACCTTATCTCCCGGAAGTATCCTTATAAAGTGCATGCGCATTTTTCCCGACACATGCGCTAATACAACATGGCCGTTTTCTAATTCTACTCTAAACATTGCGTTAGGCAATGCTTCGATTATTTTACCTTCTGTCTCGATCAATTCTTCTTTTGGCATAATCAGTTAAGTCAGGATCAGCGGACCGTTTTTAGTTATTGCCACTGAGTGTTCAAAATGCGCTGATAAAGAACCGTCTTTAGTAATAGCTGTCCAGCCGTCGTTAAGTATTTCTGATTCCCAGCTTCCCGCGTTGACCATCGGCTCAATTGCCAGAACCATCCCGTTTTTCAACTCCGGCCCGTTTCCAGGTTTGCCGAAATTCGGTATTTCCGGATCTTCGTGAAGGCTAATTCCTACGCCATGGCCGACGAATTCCCGCACTACTGAAAATTTATTTTTTTCAACATGGCTCTGTATCGCCCAGGAAATATCAGTCAATCTGTTTCCCATGAGAGCCTTTTTTATACCGAGCCTTAAGGATTCTTTGGTCACATCCAGCAATTTTTTAACCTGCGTACTGACTTCTCCTACTGCGAATGTTTCCGCGGTATCGGTAAAAAACCCTCTATCTTTGATGCCGATATCTATTCCGATAATATCGCCGGATTTTAAGGATGTTGATGGATCAGGTATCCCGTGCACAATAACGTTATTTACCGATGTGCAGATGCTGGCCGGATAACCGTGATATCCTTTAAATGCCGATTCTACGCCTGCTTTTTCAAATAACTGTTCAGCTAATCTATTCAGGTCAGCGGTAGTTACGCCGGGCTTTATTTCTTTGCCGATCCTTTCTAACATTCCGGATAACATTTTTCCGGATTCAAGCATTACTTTTAAGTCTTCTTCAGACTTTAGCAGGATCATTGTACTCTTCTACCAGTCGTACGATCTTGTCCAAGACCACTTTCGCGTCTAAATCCGCGTTTATCCGGTGAAGTTTTTTTTGTTTTGAATAATACTCAATAAGTTCCCGCGCCTCTTTGTTGTATACTTGTATGCGGTTCTTAATGGTGGCTTCTTTATCGTCCGGACGCTGATAAAGCGGACTATCGCACGCATCGCATGTGTTATCTTTCTTGGGGGGCATATTCTGAATATGGAAAAGAGCCCCACATTTACTGCATACTCTTCTTCCGGAAAGCCTCTGAATTATTATTGATTCGCTGGTTTCTAGATAAACCACCAGATTTATTTTTTCGTCGACCGGCAATTCTTTGTCCAGAGTCTCGGCCTGCGAGAGATTCCTGGGGTAACCATCCAGGATATAACCTCTTTTAACATCTGCCTGCTTGATCCTGTCTAAAAGCATTCGGCTTACCAACATGTCCGGAACCAGTTCGCCTTTGTTCATGTAATCTTTGGCTTCCAGCCCAAGCTTTGTTTTATTTGCCACGTTCTGCCTTAAAATGTCTCCGGTAGATATGTGCACAAGGCTGACTTTTTTAGCCAGGTTCTTTGACTGTGTTCCTTTTCCCGCTCCGGGCGGCCCTAATAATACTAGTCTCATATAGCTATTGTAAATCCGGATTAGTCATTTAGTAAAATTACCTTCTGCCTTTAATTCTCGCCCCTTTGACAAAACCCTCATAATGATGCATGAGAAGGTGCGATTCAATTTGTTTTACGGTATCAAGCATGACCCCGACTATGATCAATATACCGGTACCTCCGAAGAACGAAGCCACTAAATAAGGTACCTTTAGCCAGGCCATGATGAAGTCTGGGAATATCGCTATAAAAGCTATAAAGAGAGCACCCGCTAACGTGATCCTGGTCATGATGTAATCCAGGTATTGGGCAGTGGATGCGCCCGGCCTGATCCCCGGGATAAATCCGCCGTACTTTTTCATGTTTTCCGAAAGATCCAGCGGATTAAAAACTATTGCTGTATAAAAATAACAGAAAAATATGATCAAAAGCGCATAGATACCGCTGTAAAGTATACTGCCTCTGGACATCTGTTGCGCGAATCTTTGAAAAGTCGGATTTGGTATAAATGACGCCAGAGTCGCCGGAAAAAGGATTATCGACTGCGCGAAAATGATGGCGATGACTCCTGATGTGTCGACTTTTAGTGGGATATAAGTGCTTTGTCCGCCAAAAACCTTTCTTCCCACGATCCTGCGCGCATATTGTACCGGGATCTTTCTCTGCCCCTGAGTTACCAGAATTACGGAAAATACAACGCCTACGAGAAAGGTAAGCATTATAGGCAGCTTCCATAATTCAATTGAGCCCTGGCCTTTTGAGGCGAACATCAGCGTGGATAGCTGATGTATTGCCGTAGGTATTCTGGAAACTATACCGGCAGTAATGACCAGTGAAATCCCGTTTCCGATGCCCTTTTCCTGTATCTGCTCTCCCAACCACATTATAAAAATTGTCCCGGTGGTCAGCGTCAATACGGTAAGGATTCTGAATCCCCAGCCTGTATTCAAGACGATCATGGGCATGTCGCTCATGCCGCCGCCTCTACCCAGGCTTTCCAGCCATAAAGCTATAAAGAACGATTGTATCAGTGATAAAACTACTGTTCCATAACGGGTAAACTGATTTATTTTTTCATGTCCCGCCTTGCCTTCTTTGGCGATCTTTTCAAGGGCAGGAATAACAGCCGTTAAAAGCTGCAAAATGATCGAGCTGGAAATGTAAGGCATTATTCCTAAGGCGAATATGGTCAATCTTTCCATGGCGCCACCGGAAAACATATTTATGATTCCGAGTAACGCTCCGCCTTGGGACTTGGACATCTGGTTAAAGAACTGTGCTAATGCCGCTCCGTCTATTCCAGGCGTCGGCACATAACAACCGACCCGGTAGACTGCAATCAATGCAAGCGTTACCAGCAGCCTTTTTTTCAGGTCCGGTATTTTAAACGAATTGGCTAATGCGCTAAGCATTAATTATTTCCGCTTTTCCGCCTGCTGCCAGGATCTTCTCTGCCGCTTTTTTAGAAAAAGCGTGCGCCTGTACAGTCAAAGCGTGTTTTAAATCTCCGTCTCCGAGGATTTTTACAGGTTTTAAAGCATCCTTGATCAGCCCTTTGGTCTTTAATACTTCGGGAGTGACCGGAGAGTCTTTGATCTTGGCTAAATTTTCAATGTTGATCAGCTGAAATTCTTTTTTAAAAATATTGGTAAATCCTCTTTTGGGGATCCTTCGGATCAAAGGCATCTGTCCGCCTTCAAACCCCATATAGAAATGTCTTCCTGAGCGCGAAGTCTGTCCTTTACTTCCACGGGTTGATGTTTTTCCGTGCCCGGAACTTGAACCGCGGCCTTTCATTTTCTTTCTCTTGTGAGCTCCGTGGGGGATCTGTAAATTATGCAATCCCAGAAGGGTTACTTTTTGTTCTTTGACTCCTACTTTTTTTACTGATTTTTTAAGCGGTTGCTTTTTCATTTGTGGTTGTTTTTTCAGTTTTAGTTACTTTCATATTAGCCAGTCCGTCAAGGGTGGCCTTAATAACGTTAACCGGAGTGTTTGATTTTAAACATTTAGTCAGGATATCTTTGATCCCGGCGGCTTCGCAAATAGCTCTCACGGGGCCCGCCGCGATAACGCCAGTTCCTTCTACTGCCGGTTTAAGCAATACCTTTGCCGCGCCGAACTTACCGATTATTTCATGCGGGATGCTGGTGCCTTCTAGCGGCACCGTGACCATACTCTTTTTCGCGTGGGTCAGGGATTTCCTGATCGCGTCCGCTACTTCGTTGGCTTTTTCCAGCGCGAATCCTACGTGGCTCTTGGTGTCTCCGACCACTACCAGAGCGCTGAAACGCATCCTTCTGCCGCCCTTGGTGGTTTTAGAAATTCTATTGATAGAAATGACCTTTTCTATATATTCCTGCTGTGACTGGTCGATCTTTAATTCGCGCATATTAGAACTCTACCCCCCCTTTTCGTAAGGAATCGGCAAATGCCTTGATCCTGCCGTGATAAAGATAACCGGCTCTGTCAAAAATTATTTTAGAAATTCCTTTTTCCTTAGCTTTATTCGCCACAAACTGGCCGAAGAAATCAGCTGCCTTGACATTTCCGGAATTCGAAAATTTACTTTTCACTTCTTTTTCCGTGGTACTTACGGTAAGTAAAACACGGCTGGCAGTATCATCGATCAAATGTGCCCATAAGTTATTTAGGCTGCGGTGTACCAATAGGCGCGGACGCTCGGCTGTACCGGCGACCTTAACGGTAAATCTTTTATGCCTTTTCTTGCGGGATATTTCTCTTTTTTGATTATTCATAGTTTACCCCCACACCTTTGAATCTATTATGCCCCGGCACCTAATTAAAGGTGTGGGGGTTTATTTAGCGGTTGCGCCTTGTGCTTTTCCGACCTTCTTTTTAATAAATTCTCCCGAGAAACGTATACCTTTGCCTTTGTAAGGCTCAGGCGGGCAGATCTTGCGTATTTTTGCCGCTACTTCTCCTACCAGCTCTTTGCTGATGCCGGTGATTATAAGAAAAGTGGGTTTTGGCGCTTCGATCTTAATGCCATCAGGTATGGAGAAATTAACTGGATGCGAAAATCCCAGTTGCATATTCAGGGTTTTTCCTTGTATCGCGGCTTTATAGCCGACGCCGATTATTTCCATTTCTTTCTTATATCCTTCAATGACGCCTTTGAACATATTGGCGATCAGCGCCCTGTAGAGCCCGTGTAAAGACCTTTCGAGCTTTGAGTCGCCTTTTCTGGTAACGTACAGATTGCCGTCTTTGACTTCAAAGTCAATTCTGTAATCAGCATTAAGGTCGAGCTTGCCTTTTGGGCCTTCCACATGTACGTGGTGCTCTTTGATATCAAGTTTTATTTCTTTGGGTATAAGTAGAGCTTTTTTTCCGATTCTTGACATAGTTTTACCAGATATAACCGACAACTTCTCCGCCTGCTCCTGTTTCGCGCGCGACGGTATCGGTGATTATTCCTTTCGAGGTTGATATTATTGCCATGCCTCTGCCTCTTAGGACATGGGGTAGATCTTCTTTTTTAACGTATCTGCGCAGGCCCGGCTTGGAAATGCGGATGATCTTCTTGATCGCCGGCTTGCCGTTGGACATATATTTTAAATAGATCCTGAGCACTCCCTGTTTCTTGTCTTCAATAAGTTTCCAATCGTTGATATAACCTTCGGATTTCAGGATATCAATAATGGACTTAACTATCTTTGATGCCGGGACGTCGAGATTCTCCTTCTTTGCCATATGGGCATTGCGGATCATCGTGAATACATCAGCTATTAAATCGGTTCTTGACATTTTCTCCTCTTAAACGTTTTGTTTACCAGCTTGCTTTTTTTACTCCCGGGATAAGGCCTTGTCTGGCAAGTTCCCTGAAGCATATGCGGCAGAGCTTGAATCTTCGCATAAATCCGCGCCTTCTTCCGCATATAGGGCAACGATTATATTTGCGGGTTGAGAATTTTGGCGCCCTTTTCCATCTGACTATCTGAGATTTCTTTGCCATAAACTTTTCCTGATTACTCCTTATCTTTTTTGAAAGGCATCCCGAACAGTTTCAATAATTCCTGCGACTGTTCTTTGGATTTTGAATTTTTAATTACAAAAGTTATATCCATTCCTTGTACTCGTGTTATCCTGTCAAATTCAATTTCGGCGAATATGCTCTGTTCCTGCAATCCTAAAGTATAATTTCCCGCTTTATCAAAAGAATTAGGCGGTATGCCTCTAAAGTCGCGTATCCTAGGCATTGCTACGGAGATCAGCCGGTCCATAAATTCATACATCATGGCTTTTCTTAAAGTTACTTTACAGCCGACCGGCGCGTTTTCTTTTATTTTAAAATTAGCAATAGCTTTCTTTGCCCTTCTCATAATCGGCTTTTGTCCGGTTATCTGGCCAAGTTCATCTATTGCCCTTTCAATTATTTTAACATCGGCTATAGCTTCACCTACACCCATATTCACCACGATCTTATCGATCTTAGGCACAGCCATAGGGTTCTTCAAGCCGAATTTTTTCATCATTTCCGGTACGATCTCTTTTCTATATTGTTCTAATAATCTAGGTGTCATATTTACATTGCCTCTTTGCAGGTTTTGCAGATACGCGTTTTAGTGCCATCTTTGAGTTGAGCGAAGCCTACCCTGACAGGCTTGTCACATTTTTTGCATACCGGCATGATATTGGCTATACTGATAGATGATTCAATGGAAGTTATCCCGCCAGTCTGGTCCTGCTGGGTTTTACGCTTGGCTTTTTTGACCATGTTGATACCTTCAACCAAGGCCCGTCCGGTAGTGCTGTTAAAATTAAGCACTTTGCCTTTTTTGCCCGCGTCTTTACCTTTTGTGGCCTGGACTATGTCGCCTTTTTTTATTTTTTGCATTTAAATTACCTCTGGTGCGAGCGAGATTATCTTGGAAAAATCCCTGTCTCTTAATTCTCTAGCCACGGGCCCGAATACTCTGGTACCGCGCGGATTGGATTGCGCGTCGATGAATACAATGGCGTTATTATCGAACCTTAAAATTGAACCATCCTGCCTTCTAATAGGGTGGGTTGTTCTGACTACTACGGCTCTTCCCACTTCACCTTTTTTTACGATAGCTTCCGGAGCAGATTCCTTGACATTTACGTTGATTATGTCTCCGACAACCGCAAACATACAATTTTTCTTTCCCAGGACGCCGATCATGGCCACTCTTTTAGCGCCGGTATTATCCGCTACATCTAAAATACTTCTTAGTTGTATCATTTCGCACCTTCGGGTTTAACTTCTTTGGCTGCTTTCGTTTCTTTGACCGATTTTGCTTCGTTCACATCTTCTTTTATTTCAATCGCCGGGGCAGTTGTTTTTTTCAGCACTTTTACCAGACGGAATCTTTTATCTTTTGATATAGGCCTTGTTTCTTCGATCAATACGAGATCTCCGATCTTCGCGGTTTGCTTTTCGTCGTGTGCTTTGAATTTATTGGATTTTCTTATTATACGGCCATAGTCGTGATGTTTGGTTGTATGTTCTGTGCGGACTACGATCGTCTTTTGCATCTTGTCGCTTATAACTGTGCCGGTAAAGGTTTTTCTGTTTCCCATGTCGTTATTTCTCTTTTTTAGTAGTTTTATTTTGCCTGAGCAGCGTCTCAATGCGCGCGATGTCTGTTTTGATGCTGGAAAACATATGAGGTTTCTCAACCCTGCCTGTATAGCGCTGAGTGTTAAGTTTAAAGAGATCCTCTTTTAAAGATTTTTCTTTAGCGATTAATTCATCAGTTGAAAGATTCTTAAGTTCTGAGATTTTCATATTATTTGTGCGCCCTAGTTACGAATTTTGTCCTGATCGGTAATTTATAAGAGACCAGCCTGAAGCAGCTTCTGGCGAATTCCAAAGGCACGCTGCCTAATTCGAAAATAACCCTGCCTCTTTTTACCACAGCTACCCAATGGTCAATATCTCCCTTACCCTTACCCATACGTACTTCAGCCGGTTTCTTAGTGATGGATTTATCCGGGAAAATCCTTATCCACATCTTGCCGCCCTTATTTAACTGTCTGGCAAGAATAACGCGTGAAGCTTCTATTTGTATATTCTTTATCCAGCCGTTCTCCAGAGCTTTTAAACCATATTCGCCAAAAGCGATCTCGGTGCCCGTAGTGGCTACACCTCTGCGTTGTCCCTTCTGAAGTTTGCGGTATTTTACTCTTTTGGGCATCATCGCCATAATTTATTCCTTTTTATCTTCTACTTGAGCTTCAACAGCTTCTACATTAGCTTCTACTGGTTCGGGAACTTCAACATTGACCTTCGCCTGTGGGGCCGCGCGCTTAGCAATAAGGATATCTCCCTTATAAAGCCATACTTTTACGCCTATAAGCCCGAAAGTTGTTAAGGCCTCGCCAAAACCATAATCAATATCAGCTCTTAATGTCTGCAATGGGACGCTGCCCTGTCTGTATGTCTCACGTCTGGCTATTTCAGCGCCATTAAGCCTTCCCGAGCAGGAAACCTTGATACCTTTTGCGCCTTGCTGCATGGCGTTTTCCATAGCTCTTTTTGTGGCGCGGCGGAACGCGATCCTTTTTTCAAGCTGCATCGCTATGTTGTCCGCGATCAACTGCGCGTCGCATGCCGGGGTTTTAACTTCTTCTATATCAATCGCGACTTCTCTTTTGACCATGCTGTTCAGGTCTTCACGTAAGCGTTCAATATCAGCGCCATGACGGCCTATAATAAGTCCGGGGCGCGCACTGAATATACGGATCTTGATCTTATCGGCAAGGCGCTCAATAACGACCTTGGAAACTGCCGCTTGCTTGAACCTTACGCGGATAAGTTTACGGATCTTATAGTCTTCCTCAATAAGGCCGGGAAAATCCTTTGGCTTTGCGAACCATCTGCTATGCCAGTTTTTTATGTAACCGACTCTTATTATAAACGGATGAACCTTTTGACCCATTTTGGTAAATCTCCTTAGGTTTTAAGCTTTTACGTCCAGTTCTAAGCTAATATGTGAAGTTCTTTTTAGTATTGGAGCAGCTCTTCCAAATGCAGCTGCTTTAAATCTCTTCCAATGCGGGCCGGAATTACAAACGATTTTTGAGATATAAAGCTTCTGCGAGTCGATACCCTTAGTTTTGGCATTCGCGACCGCTGTTTTAAGTACCTTTAAAAGCGTTTCTTTCGGCCTTTTGTCCAGGTATGATAGCAGTACACGCGCTTCTTCGACATTTTTTCCGCGGATAAGGTCTATTACCTGCCTAACTTTTCTTGGTGCCAACCGTACATGTCTTGCCTGTGATTTAGCTATCATGATTTTTTAGGTTTTTTCAACTGCTTTTTTAGCTTTTACGCCGCCATGTTTCCTGAATATCCTGGAAGGTGAAAATTCCCCCAGTTTGTGCCCCACCATATTTTCTGTGACAAATACCGGAATGTGCATTTTTCCGTTATGCACAGCGAAAGTAAGCCCAACAAAATCAGGTATTATCGTTGAACGCCTGGACCAGGTTTTAATAGACTGGCGTATGCCAAGGCGTTTATTATTGTTAACCTTTTTTAATAATTTCTCGTCTACAAACGGGCCTTTTTTTAGCGAACGGGGCATTTTTTATTTCCTTCTTTTTACGATAAATTTATCGGAATATTTAGCTTTGCGTCTGGTCTTGTAGCCTTTTGTCGGCATACCCCAAGGAGAAACAGGGTGCGGGTTACCTTGTCCTGATTTACCTTCACCGCCGCCGTGTGGATGATCAACCGGGTTCATGGCAAGTCCGCGTACATGCGGCCTTCTGCCATACCAGCGGTTTCTTCCGGCTTTACCGATGTTAACCGCGTCATGTTCAACATTGCTGACCTGCCCTATTGTCGCGTGGCAGTCAATATTTATGATCCTGACCTCCCCTGAAGGAAGGCGCACATGAGCGAACGTATCTTCTTTAGCCATGATCTGCGCGCTGGAACCTGCGCTTCTGACTATCTGTCCGCCTGAACCCTTAGCCATCTCAACATTGTGTATTAGCGTTCCGGTTGGGATATTTCTCAGCGGCAGGCAGTTACCTATTTTGACTTCAGCGGTCTTCTGATCTGAAGCGATTATTTCTTCACCGACTTTCAGGCCTACAGGAGCGATGATGTATTTTTTGACATTGTTCGGATACTCCAGCAAAGCTATTCTTGACGTGCGGCCGGGGTCGTATTCAATAGAAAGCACTTTTGCCGGCACTTCCAGCAAATTCCTTTTGAAATCTACCAGGCGCAGCATTCTCTTGTGTCCGCCGCCGCGCCACCTGGTGGTCATTCTTCCGTAATTATTGCGTCCGCCGGTTGACTTGTAAGGTTTGATCAGAGATTTTTCCGGTTTCGACCGGGTGATCTCGCTAAAATCATAGCCTGTCATCCATCTTCTTCCCGGGCTAGTAGGTTTATATTTTTTCAGTCCCATTTTATTATGCCTGTTCTATTTTGCTGCCCTCTTTTAATGTGACCAGGGCTTTTTTTGTGTCAGGGGTTTTGCCTAGCTGATAACGGACCCTGCGCATTTTTCCGTGTGAAATAAGCGTATTTACATCATGAACCTTGACTTTATAGATCATTTCCACAGCACTTTTGATCTGTTGTTTGTTTGCTGTTTTATCGACCAGAAAAAGATACTTGTTTAACGGTTCGTAAACCGCTGATTTTTCTGTTCTGAGTAGTGTTTTGATTATATCGTGTCCTGTGATCATTTATTTATTTGAACCTTTTTGATAATTCTTTTAATCCGGCCTTGGTAATTACTATCTTTTTGCTTGAAAGCACTTCATAAACATTGGTGTCTTTAGCCAGATCCAATTTAATATTTTTGATGTTCCTGAATGCCAGGTTTAATTTTCTGTCAAGTTTGTCGATCAGCAAAAGATTCTTTTTTGCCGGGTCAAGTTTTAATTTAGCTACCGACTTAAGCGCGTCTTTTGTTTTTGTGCTTTCAGCTTTCAGCTCGTCGAGAACTATAAAATTGTTCTCCTGAATTTTTGCAGCGAGCGCGCCTTTTAAGGCGCCGGTTCTCATTTTTTCCGGTAACAGGTACGAATAATCCCGGGGATGAGGCCCAAATGTTATGCCGCCGTGTCTCCAGAGCGGAGACCTAATCGAGCCGACCCTGGCTCTGCCGGTCCCTTTTTGCTTCCAGGGCTTTTTACCGCCGCCTGATACCTCGCCTCTGGTTTTTGTTGAGGCTAAGCCCTTGCGCTGGTTAGCGTTATAATTAACGATCGCCTGATAAACGACGGAAGCGTTGATTATACCATTAAAAAATGTTTCGTCAAGCTTTATCGTATCAATTTCTTTGCCTTCTGTATTTATTATCGGTAGCGTCTGCATGATTATTTAGCCTTCTTGTTTGCCTTCTTTATTGCTTTTCTGACGATGACGTAACTGTTTTTATGTCCGGGCACAGCACCTCTGATGAAAATAATATTATTTTCAACGTCGATCTTTACGACCTTAAGGTTTAGAATTGTACACTTTTCATTTCCCATATGCCCGTGAAGATGATGGCCTTTTAGAACTCTTCCCGGAGTTGTATTACAGCCAAGCGAGCCGATCCTGCGATGGGACATTGAGCCGTGGCTCTGACATTGTCCCTTCCAGTTCCAGCGTTTCATGCCGCCGGCAAAACCCTTGCCGATCGTTGTGCCGCTGACGTCGACAAAGTCTCCTGCCGCAAACAGGTCGGCTTTTATTTCATCGCCGATCTTATATTCCTTTGAAGTATCCCTACTGACTTCCTTGATCACTTTGTGCGCAGGAATATTCAGCTTTTTATAATATCCCAGCACCGGTTTCGTCATGCTCTTGGCTTTAACGGTATCAAAACCCAACTGCAGTGATTTTTCCCTGACGGCTAATACCGGGCATGGCCCAGCTTCAATCACCGTAACGTTGACCAGGTCACCGTTATCGGCGTATACTTGAGTCGAACCTAATTTTTTACCAACAATTCCTAATGCCATGTGTACCTTTTGTTTTTCTACGTAAGTTGAATTATCGTAGTGTTATTTTATTTCCGCATCAACACCAGCCGGCAGATTGAGTTTGCGCAGCGCGTCAATTGTTTTTGACGTCGGCTCAAATATGTCGATCAGGCGTTTATGCGTGGAGAGTTGAAACTGATCGCGGGATTTTTTATCGATGACCGGCGAACGCAGGACCGTAAAAATTTCACGCTTCGTTGGAAGCGGCACAGGCCCCGAAATCTTGGCGCCTGTGCGCTTAACCGTCTCCACTATCTCGACCACTGCCTGATCCATCAGGCGATGATCGTAGGCTTTTAACTTTATTCTTATTTTTTGTGGATGTGGATTAGTCATAGGTTTCTTATGCTATTATCTCCGTGACTACTCCTGCACCGACTGTATGGCCGCCTTCGCGGATTGCGAAACGCGATTCTTTTTCCATAGCGATCGGTGTAATCAATTCCACTTCCAGGCCGACATTGTCGCCGGGCATGACCATTTCTGATCCTGCGGGTAATGTAACTGCACCGGTAACGTCCGTAGTCCTGAAATAGAACTGAGGCCTGTAACCTTTAAAGAAAGGCGTGTGCCTTCCGCCTTCTTCTTTGGTCAGGATGTATATTTGAGCTTTGAACTTGGTGTGAGGCGTGATTGACTTCGGAGCTGCGATGACCATTCCTCTTTCCAAGGTCTCTTTATCAATACCTCTTAAGAGAAGGCCGACGTTGTCTCCGGCATGGCCTTCATCAAGAAGCTTGCGGAACATCTCTATTCCGGTGACTACCGACTTTTTGATTTCAGGTCGCAGGCCTACGATATCGACTTCCTCGTTTACTTTTACTTTACCGCGTTCGATCCTGCCGGTTCCGACTGTGCCTCTTCCTTCAATGCTGAATACGTCTTCAACTGCCATAAGGAAAGGCTTGTCAAGTTCTCTGACCGGCATAGGGATAAACGTGTCAATTGCATCCATCAGGTCTAATATCGGCTTACAATCCGGATTCTTCGGATCTCCGCCGGCATTTAGCGCCTTTAATGCGCTTCCTCTGATTACCGGAGTCTTATCTCCCGGATAACCGTACTTGGTCAAAAGTTCTCTTACTTCCATTTCAACCAGGTCAAGAAGCTCTTTATCTTCAACAAGGTCCGCTTTGTTTAAGAACACCACCATTGCCGGGACGTTAACCTGCCTGGCTAATAAGATGTGTTCGCGGGTCTGAGGCATTGGGCCGTCAGCAGCAGAAACAACCAGTATTGCGCCGTCCATCTGGGCTG
>Ga0172381_10002058_pt1 | contig 22823 bp, 23 predicted proteins | sample Leawel6488metaG_FD_119754 | JGI IMG/M metagenome (GOLD analysis project Ga0172381, IMG submission 119754) | Leachate microbial communities from a municipal landfill in Southern Ontario, Canada - Leachate well 64-88 metaG | ecosystem: Engineered > Solid waste > Landfill > Unclassified | place...
GGTTTGTCGACACTATTTTGCCTCCTTGTTGTTACTGAACATAACAAAATAAGGAGGCACTGTACCTTAGATCTTTCGGTCACTGTTTTACTTCTGTAAACTCAGCATTTCTACAGAGCCTAAATATTATCTTGATTTCTTGTTAAATTTGATAAATATCATTGAGAACACACCAATTCTCAAAGAACCCTTTAAGGATCGCTCAATTGCAACACAACGAGGTGGAATTAAAAAAATTAACAGCATGTTCGACAAGATTTCACTTTTTTCTTCCTTAAAATACGGAGGTGAATTGCATCCATTATTAACCGATCTTTTTGACAACCGATTAAGAAATGATGATGGTCATAACCAATACGAAATTGATTATGAAAACCGAAAAATCCGTTCTTTAAGGTACCAAACCGAAATAACCTTTGAAGAGTTGGATAAAAAAAATAGTAAACTTTTGCATTTTTTTGATTATTTAGATAATTTTTGGGTTGAACATTATCTAAAATCTAAAAAAGATGAAATTAAAAACCTCGGAATTGAAGAGGTCTTTTTCTGTTATCAAGATTCATTGGTAGTGGATGATTGCTTGTTCCCTTCTGGAGATGTTTTACCGGTATTGAGTATTTTTCAATATTGGGATTTTGCACAATATAAAGACGGGAAACGATATGTTCCCTTACCTAAAATTACAATTAATACTCACGTTTTTGTAACCTTTAATCAAGGAAATACTATTACCTATCCCATAAATCCAAACATGGAGTTATGGTTAAACCAATTATTTCTGTATGAACAATTCGAATTGGCACTGTTTACAATCGCTCCATTAATTCCATCATTTACTGATGAAGCCATTACAGAGCCCATGAAAATAAATTCGATGCTTGAGATGAATATTCTTGATATTACTAAACAAGAAATTCCTCTTTCAGATGAATTAAAAAAAGATATTCAAAAATTGTTGAAAGCATCTTAATTTCACAATTTCTTTGGGAGTCGATAAATCCAATGCTCAATATGATTTTGTACTTCCGGATGCAGCTCCTTTTCAGAGGATCCTTGTAATATTTTTGTTTGTGTGAAATCAAGGCGTTTTACCGGTATAGAATAAATCAATTGAGTGTTTTTATTCTCCCTCCAATAAAGATAAAGTCCAAGTGCTTGAGGTTTCGTACCGAGTGGAGAAATACATAAATCCATATCTTTTTGCAAAAAAGAATTGATTATTTCTGATAGTTCGTAATAGAATTTTGTATGAGAAAGTGATGAAATTTTGAAATATTCATTGTTTCGGTCTTTTATAACGCTCTGTTTTCTTAGTAAGATCCAATTACATTTTAACAAAATTTTAAAGAACATTTGATCTTCATTTTCATCCCCTAATTCTGGGATACTTATCAAAGGTAAAATTTTAAATGGAGAAAATTTTGATAAAAAAGATAGGGCCCTGTGACCTTCATATCCCAATATTAGGACCAATAGATCTTCCGAAGATATTTCCCTGAAACCTTCAAATCCTTCTATTGGAATTATGTTATCAATGCTAATTTTCAATTCATGATCGAGTGGTTCGCGATAGTGACTTTTTGAATAGAAAAAGAGATTATTTTCATGATCAAATTCTTTAGCCAATCTCAGAATATAGTTTTTTGGAAATGTCGATATATTGATAATATTTGGATATTGAACAGTTTCATTAGATAATCTATCAAAAAAATCTTTGAAATATACCGGGTGACAACTCATTTCGATATAGTCGATTCTTTTTTCTTCAAATAAATGAATCAATTTGCTTCTCTGAGAATGCCACTCTTTTTCTAAAGTATGATCAAGGTAATCAGTACCGAGAGAGATTAAAACAATTTTTTCTATTGAAAACTTCTTTACTATTTCAGTTACAGATGAAAGTCCTCTAGATTCATAACTAATCGCGGTAATGAGGTATTTAAAATTAGTACCTTCTCCATTTTCCAGATAACGTTCAAGAGTGCCTAATGGACTAAACATTGTTTTCCCCAAAATCATCTAAGTTTTTCGTGTAGGATATTGGCAAATCCTTTTTGAAGTAACTTGTAATATCATCGATAGTTTTCTGTGGTTCGATAAATAATGCATTGATAATATTACAATCAATTTCCTTAGGCCATCGTTCCGAAAGTGATAGTTGAAATCTCGGACAAAGTATCCGGTGGAATCTATATCGTTCAGATATCACATAACGAGACGGATTTTGTGGCGCTCGGGGATCCAGGGGGACTTGAAGAAGGCGATTTGAGCTTGCATCTTGCAACGCGGTAGATGAAGTTAAATTCAGCACTCCAGTATTTTTAAGTTGAAAACCGGTAACCGTTCGTTTTTCTTTTTGTTGACGGGACCCTTCAACAATTCTTTGAAAGATAATTGCAAAACTATCAATTACGACCCTGGCATTTTCCGATCTTGAACGTTTTGATTCTGAATCTATTCCTTTTATTGATTGTATCAAATCATAGTGGATATTTGAATGAATTTTAATAATCGTATTTTGAAGATTTGGAATAACAGGATCTAATTTGTCTTTCAGTTTCTTATCCACGACCCATGGATTCGAATAATAAATCATATCTTTACATAATTCTAAGAAATCTCGGATAATTCCCGATGATAGTTTTACAACATTTTCGAAACCGGAGTAATCACCGTTTTCGAATCCTTTTTTTGCTTTGTCCTTCTGTGCGGGCAATAATTCTTCGATTGTGTTTTGATAAAAATATAATTCAAGACGCTTGTTGGCGATATCTTTAACGAATTTCTGGTATTTATGTAAAGGAGTACTCTCGCCAATAAGATCATATCTATCGGTATTAACATAGGTGTAATCGTTGTTCTTTTCTAAAGATTTGCCGGTGATATCTTCATAGGTCATTTCAAATAATTTTACGCCGATTTTATAACTAAAAGAACGATTTTTAATAAGTGTGTTCACAACTTTTTGTTGGTCGGTATCAAGATTATCATACTCATCTAGCAAAATGAAAAAGTTCTTTCCTTGCCAGCCGGGAACATATTTTTTTATAGTTTCAATTAATTGTTCGACGAAATCAGGAGGCAAATCCGACTCAGATTTATGGTTTTCAGATAATTTATTTCTACGGACTTTTGTTAGAAGAATTAATTCTTCGATTGTGGAATTATTCAGAATTAGTCCACTTGAATCAAAAAATAATAGGAAAATCTCTTTTGCAAAAGCCTCCTCATCAATTGTTATAACATTTTTATTTATTGCGCTTCTCATTGTGCGAAATATTTCCTCCCCGATAAGTAGATTGACATATGTCATAAAATACATAATCCAATCGCGAGAAGATCCTCTGAAAAATTCTTGAGTTGTTGTATTTGTTAACGAAGGTTTGAATTTTAGATATATCCCGATCTGATGCTTATCCCAACCTTCTTCGAAGTTCCTTTTTATTTGGACATCAAATGACAGATATTTTAAAATCATCGATTTTCCGCTTCCTCGATGACCTTCAACGATTGTATTTCCTAATTCAACTATAGAATTAAAGTTTATAGGATGAATAAATGCTTTATTCACAAGTTCATCCTTGTTAACTTCAGGGAAATATTCTGTACTGTAAATCGAAAAAGGATTGAAATTTGAATAATTTGGATCATTTATGTTTGGGCTATCAAGAGGGAATGTCTTAAAATATTTTTTTGACAGTTCTTCGGTAAGACTTTCAAAAAAAGTTTTAGCTTCCATTTTGATATGGATAAGATTCGGGTTAATCTCTTTTAGATGGGGCAATTCATCAGGATCTACGATGTATGCATTGGGCATACGATCCAAATCTTTACAACATTTCTCATATATTGTTAGAATATTCTTATCTTGTAGTCGAAATCCAATGAAAATTACAGGTCGTGACTGAAAAATTGAAAGTATCTGATTATACAGTCCAATATGGGTTGTTTTAAAATTTTGGAAATCACTCTCTGTAATAATTGATTTGGACAAAAAATCAATGTCTCCGTGAATTTTGTATAGGTTTGTCAAACCTGGAGAAAATTTTCCAAGTGCCTCATCTTCAAATATTGGAATATAATTGGATTCCCCGAGTGCTTTCTCAATAAGCCTATCATAATTTGTCGTGATTACAATTTCAGGAATTGGTTCTAATCTCGCAAATAGATCAAAAGAAGTGGAATCGGGGTCCAATTTTTTTACGATTTCATTTCTTATCTTTTCTTCGAGCAAATTTCTTGATTTTCTCCTCGCATACTCTTCTGCAATTTCAGGTAGAGCAATTTTTTCGGGAACTTCACAATCATATCCATCTAACTCGTGAAGAAGTGAAATGGCGAGATCTTTGCCACTCGGTAATCCAGCCTCGATTGACATCCCTGCGCCGATAAAAAAGACGCATTGTCTTTTCATTATTTCATCAGGAATAGATTCGGGGAATGTCATGAGCTGATATAACCACTCTTTCATTAATTCATAAAAAGACTCCGCATTGCATGATTAGAAGACTTATAAAATTTAATTGGTTGAAGTTAGAATTGTCTGTCCATCAAATCGTTCAATGAGAGTTTTTATCATTTTTTGAGATTTGCCTTGATTAAGACCTTTTGTTATGTGGTTTATTTGTAGGGGTGTTTCTTCTCCAAAAGCATCATTTAATGCAATAACATATACCTCAGGACCGAGGAAAATTATCTCATCTGCAATAGAATATTCAAGAAAATCTGGGATTTGCTTTTTTATTATTGATGTTAGTTTGACGATATCGCCTTTTTTCGACAGCGTTTTATCGTAATTTGGATCAATTTCGGTCTCCGGTTTAAGAAGCCCATATTTGGCAGATAATATTCTCCATGGAAGGCCAGATAATTCTGCATATCGTTTCTTTAAAAGAAAGGATTGTCCATTATACGCATCTTTTGCTAAACATTTGGGGCCAAGTTTTTTTGATTTTCCACATGAAATAATCACGATTCGATTTGGCTTTTCAACAGCATTTTTCTTCGCTAATTTGCTATCAACAATTACACGTGATTTTTGGGTTATTAGTTGAGTTTTCATATTTCGGGCCAATTTATGGGCACATCGGTTTGAAATTTTTTTCCCGCTCATCGGTGAAAGAACTTTTTTTTCTATAAAGTTCCTTGTCTGATATATCCTTGAAATATGGTGGCAGAGTGGTTCAAGATATTTTTTCTCATATTGAAAAATCCATCCCTTATAGTCAGCAGCATCGACACCAAGATCTTCAAGGAATTCATGCCGGTTTGGATTATATACACCTAAAGTAAAACAGCGTTTATCAGGCCATTCGGAGCGAATTTTTTTTACAACGCTGGAGATTACATCCCGGTTTGATGAGGCATACCTAGCTGTGTTTTCATGTTTGGTCAGAAGGCCACCAATTGCGATTTCAGAAAATCCGATGTTGAGCAATGACTCGTAGCATTTTACATATTCGTTGACATCTTTTCCCTGTGCAACACCAACAAGGGTAAAATCGTATTCTTTTCCATCATAAAATTCCCAACCGATTTTTGCACTCTTGATCGTCCCGTTCTTGTCGCCGAGTACGTCAAGGATAATTCCTCGCTTAATGTTCATCTCATCATATCTCTGAAAAAGAGACGGATAGTTGAGGCTTGAACCCTCTTTTGTAAATACACCACTATCGGCAATTGTGGTGAAATGTTTTTGTAAAGCTAAACCTTTAGAACATTTTTTTATGACGCCATCGTGGGGACAAGGGCCATCAACAACTCCACAATAATTCTGATCCCCACAGGGAAATTTTGAAACAATGTCTCGGAAATTTTGACTCGAACAGGCTTGCACCATTAATCCGACGTTTACGGGATGCCTCTTGAAATCTAGACCTGAAAGTATCCGTAAGCTCATCGGGCGGTCAGCAACAAAATGGGGAATTAAGTTTCCTTGGCTCATTAATTCAATATAGTATTATTTCCCAAGGTCCTTAACAATTCGCTCATTTGCATTTTCCGCGTGAATTGGAATTGGGACTCCTTTCAGTCCTGTCGCATCATAACTGGCTAATAACCAATCGCCCTTTGTAAACTTGAATGTCTGTCTGAAAGCTTCTTCTGAAAATCCAAAAGCGTCCTGGACCGCGGTTCTGTCTGTCAAGCGAGGAAGTTTGCTTACGAAGTATGTATGGGGTTGTGCCATGATGCTCGTATTGAGATAACGAGTACGTTGGGTTGCAATACCTATACCAATACCAAATTTTCTTCCTCGTCTTGCGAGCATATGCGCGACTTGAACGGATTTTGCATAAGTGCTATCTTTATCAAATTGCCCCGGGATAAATTCATCGGCTTCGTCAAAAATGAAACTTACTAGTGGGGATGTTACGCCTTTTTTCCGACGGCTATCAAAGAGTAAATTCCCAAGTTTTGATGCGAACAGCCTTAACTCATCTGGGTCGTGTGATTGTATTACTAACAGACTCGAAGAATTTGTGTTATTCAGATCAGAAATGATGTCGAAAATTCCCATAACCGAATCCGGGGGTAATGGTGTTGAATTTTCGACGTCTCGCAATTTTCTCTCTAAAATTTGTTTAAATTCTTTAAGATTTGAACTTGCAGTAGATGATATATCCGGTTTACTTCCTTTTTTTGGCAATTCAATTCCTGCCAATAATGCATGTTCAAGTCTGCATTCCGTTAGCACATCTATAGAGGTACAAATTTCTCGAAGGAATTCTGCGGATATTTTTTTCCGTTTATCATTTGAGAGGTTCCTTAAAAAATGTGAAACAACACCTCTTGACGCCCCCATATTTCCCTTAAATAAAATGTTGTCGTGCTCCTCAATAAAAGATGAAATATTGCTTTCCATGTCTTGGAATAAGCGGATTTTATTTTCTTTAAACAACCGATTAATCACCGGATTAAACTTACTTCTGTGCTTTTCGAGTTCCTGAGGATATAATGAACTATCCAAAAAGTCTGAAACGGCCCGATTCTCTAATCCAGGTCTTTCTAGTTTTTCGATGACACTTCCTGGGAATGTGTTTTTTCCGATCGCAAGCAATTTTCCATTTTTTAATTTATCGAGTTGATCTATTAGTAAAACGTTGTATTCACTCATTAGGTCAAAAATCACAATTTTAACTGGGATCTTGCGATTTTCCGAACCTTCAATTATATTTGCGATAATTGTACTCAATAAATTTGATTTCCCGGCTTTGGTAAAACCAAAAATACCAAAATGAACCCGGAGGAGATCCTCAATTGAGAGAAAAATCGGCGTTTTTCCATCGACAAGCCATTTTCCACTTTCAACAATATTGTCCTTCTCTGAAAAACCAATATTGATTATTTTTTGAGTGACTGGGGCGGTGACCACTTTTACTTCAGTTCCTATCATTGGAAGTGATTTATCACTTTTTGGTTCCCATCCGTCATTATTTTGGAAAATTTCTATTTCCGTTGGAGTGGCTATACATTGAATAATGGTTGTATCTTCTGAAGATTCCGATTCTTGTGAGGTCCAATCCGTAGAAATGTTTTTTGCAGCCTCCATCACGAAGCCGGGATATCCGTCTGTATTATTTCCAAGCGCGTAGTGAATGGGTTTGATGGAAGTCAATTCAAGCACAGAAAAATGAGTTCCCTTATCATCAGTTGCAAAATTTTTTGCGGCAAGAAGTGTTCCTTCCCTTAAATTCATCATCGATTGTCGTGTATATTCAAACCAAATCTCAAACTGATAGCGAGAGAATTCATTATCTTCAATTTTCATCAATCTGCCAGATCGGTTTTTTTCAAACAATTCCTCAGTTTTTGGTTCAGAAGGTGCCATTTTATCTCCGTGCGGAATCTCTTATGGTTCTAAATGTTCTCTGCAATGGTTTTGTTCGGAAGGTAATTTCACTCGATTTGATCAATCGGTCAACCTTTCTTTTTACGGTCTTTGCTCCCCAGTCGGCTTTGTGAAGTGGATCTGGATAGCCGATAACCTCAGGGAAAAGGTTTCGTGTCAACACGTTGAGTAACCAGATTTCAATCGCTTGTCCATAATTGAATTGCTTATTCGTGCCAAAATAGAGTGGATTGATTGTTCCAAGCTTGTCTCCGGTTATACTCGGGCTTTCTGAATTATTGATGATCTGTGAATCCAGTTTTGGATCGATGAGTCGGTCTAAGAAAATTACATGCCCCATCAATTGTTTTGAATTTGTTCGTGTTTTGTAAAATTGAGCTAAAGACCTTGCAAAAAGACGCTCTTGATTGATCAGATATCCCCGATTTCCTCGAATAAACCGTTTTTTGTTTTCATCCTCTTCGAGATGCAAAGACATGAAAACGGAATCGAATTCACTTATTGCCCAGGGTGCTGATAGGGAGTCTATCTGGTAAGAAATGCTTTCAAGTAAGGACCTGTCTGTCCATGGGAGATACCCTACATCGACTTTTGGAAATTTCCCAACCTCCCTCATTACCCCAAGGTAATTTCTGGAGAAAAATTTTGATGCTGAATCTTTTGCTATTCCAACGAGGAGAATATTCTTTTCCCAACATTCCTCCACTAACGCTCTGATTCCAATCGAAATGAGAAATGAAATATCTTCAGGAGACATCCATCGAAGTCGCTCATATCCGTTTTCAGTAACCGGATAGAGTAAAGAATCCGATTCGCGTTTGTGAAAAAGTCTATCACAAAAATCCTCAAAAAGCCGAACGCTGTCAAACCATGAAGCAGAAAAATCAAATTTCGGAACTATCTCTTCGTTAGCGATCGAAAAAAGCTCTTTGGATGATCCCTGATTCAGACTCTTTTTCCACTCATCAACACTGACACCAGATTGAGTAATCAAATCAGAAACCTTGATTGGTTTACCTTTATTTTTAGAAAATACACTGACCAGATACGCCCAACGTCGATATTCTTTGGATGTTGGAATACCCAGGCTTTCATTAAATGGATGGGAAAATACCACAAGCCCGTCTCTTTTTTCGAGTTTTCGTGAACCTATCGGGTGACCAAAAAGATGGGTATTCTCAAGATATCCGTCAGTAGACATCATGACGCTGCTGAGAGACAGGTCCATCAGGATGAGTTTAGGACAAGTCAGAGTGGAGGCTCGTGCCATCTCGTAGGCAAGATAAATCTCTGCCAGTTCCATCAATCGGGTGTGAATTTTTGAAAGATTGATCTTATTTGTATCATCGACAAGAAATTCTTCGTCGCCGAGATTTGTGACATCTCCCGATTCAGCATATGGTACGGGAACATATGCGACTAAACTTACATCCTGGTCCATTGACCAGCGTTCGTAACTGAGTTTTTTCTTATCATCATTCAGATGAATTCGGCCTCGAACACCGTAAGCCGCGGCAAAAAAAACCATGAAATCATTGAAAGGATCAGCAGAACATGTTCCATCGATTGCCACAAATTGAATATCATCTTTTTGAAAATAGTCTGCAATTTTTTCTGATATTCTACTCATTGTATGAGGTTTTGAAAATACCTCGCCATAGTCGATGAATAATTCATTTAGAAAATCGTCATAAAACTTTAGTCCATTTTCAGAAGTAAGATTGTAAGAATCCTGATATCTATCGATTGAGCTGTCTAAAGATTCTTTATAGCAATTAAAAATTTTGGATAATATCGACATTATCTCACGGAAAAGAAATCAACGCCGAATATATTTACCCGTTTCGTAATAGAACGAACTTAATGGTTAAAATGACTAAATTTGGACATATCTTCTAAATATTTCATCGTTTTTTCAACGTTTTAATTTCTGGATCACGAGCAGGTGGGAACAGAGAAAAAAAGGAATTTTTATTATTATTTCTTCGGGGGGTATGTTTCCATCCGGCCGGCTTCGTGGGTACTTTGCAGAACACTCTGAAGCGATCTTGCCAGTTTTGCAGCCTGGACATGAGTCATATAGATCCTGGTTGCACTGGCTACCATCTTCCCCTCTTTTTTCACACCGGGTATCTGCATGAAGTCCACAAAAATATCCTGGTTCATGACCTGGATGAAGGAATTATTGGAATAGTGCACACTGGTGACATCAATCTCAAAATCATCCGGCTTAAATTGATAGCATTTCCCGAGATCGAAACTCAGTTCCTGGTCTTTTTCCTTACCTGCATCAGCAATTATCATGGTATCAGATTTCTTTGTCATGTTCGTGCACCTTCAAACTGTATTTTCAATGGTTCGTGATTTCCAGGTAATTCAAAAGCAAAATCTTGCCGGTGAAGGTAAATTTTCTCAGGCTCCCGTGCCGCGGGCTCAATAATTTCTATACGGGTGCCCTGGATTTCACCTGTTTCCAGCGGCGGAAGGACAACCTCATATAAATTCATCAGCAATTTCTCGCCAAGCTTCGTGGTTGTATAGTAGTTCTTGTTCGTGTCACCGGCATCAACAAGCTGCTTCACCTTACGGTCAACAAGACCGCTTGCTACGAGAGATTTGAGAATGTCAGTGAGGGTTTTTGGATTCGCATTGAACTGCTTCTTCAGCTGGTTAAAATATTTGTCCCCATCAACCGTTAGTGCGATATAGATCGCCCATTTGCAGGGGGTATCAAGTTCCATGATCGCTTCACGGATCTCAACGGGAACCTGGTTCAGATAATGCTGGACAGCATGTTCATCCATAGTTACTACCACTTAACTAGTTACTATTTAGTAACTCATAATCCTTTTGTTAATACTTTCACACCACGATGATAAGAATATCTATACTGCCTTTAATCAAATAATATTATAATGCCATTTTCAAAAGAGTCAGTTGACTATTTCTCTTTGCGAAATAAGCAACTGGCAGCGCTTAAACAACACACGAGAATTGGCATCTGATCGAATGGTCGGAAACTGCATCCGGTATGCATGGTGAGTGAGTTTCCCGCAATGAAAGGATTCTCCGTCAGGAACCTCAAATATATGCGGAAATTTGCCGGGGTCTGGCCTGACGGGTCAATTGTGCAAGAGCTGCTTAGCACAAATTACCTGGTATCACCACATTGCCCTCATGGATAAAATGAAAGATCCTACAGATCGGGAATGGTATTTCCGTGAAACTATCCGACACGGCTGGAGCCGGAATGTACTTGTCCACCAGAGAGCGGACTTGTGCACCGGGCCGGCGCATCTGTCACCAACTTCCCCACAACACTTCCCTTGCTGCAACCCCAATCATAAAGTATTTCAAATCTGATATATTATGATAGATAACGTGTGAAAACATCTCCGGATGTGCCGACCAGGGATTATTTGGTGTAATTATTTATGAAAACAGAAAAACAACTAAACGCCCTGTTGTATGCAATCGAGAACTATCCCCGGATCGGTAGGACAAAGTTGATGAAATTTGTCTTCCTGGTCGACCTGTTCATCTACAATACCCGTGGTGAAACGTTACTCGAAGACAGCTATATCCGGCTCCCGAACGGGCCGGTCCCGGACATCGGTTTTTCGTTCACGGATAATTCAAACGCCCATTTCACCGTGAAAACCGAACCCTGCGATCCTGAACGCATCATCTACCAGTATACCCCGGTCCAGAAATCGGACATGTCAGCATTCTCAAAAAAGGAGATCCTGTTGTTCAATACGGTCATCCATTCGCTCCGGACCCATAAGACCGAAGAGATCAGCGAACTCACCCACCGTTTCAGCCTCTGGAAAGACGCGGCAAACGGCGATACCATCCCGGTCGAAAATCTCAAACTCGACGAGTACGAGTACGACGAACTCGAATCGTTTATCTATTACGCTGATGCTGTTGCGGATGCAAAAAAATCAGAACGCACATCGGGCGCGGACGCAAGTCACGGAGACACGGTTCCGGACGATCTCATCGCCCTCCAGTTCCACACAATGTGTGGTGAACACTAGAATGCCCTTCCCGGACCTCATGGAAGGCGACGTCTTTTTTCTCGATCTCACCGGGCACACCGGAAAATCTGCGAATACGATGAAGGATCCCCACCGGATTGTCATTGTCATGAACCAGCGGAAACTGGATAATTTCGGCCACAAGACAATTGTCTGCGTACCAATTACATCGGTTGGGCCGACGCTCTGGGATACGGTGAACCAGCGGCCGCGTATCCAGTCGCATCATTGCATCTCCGCAGGAAAATATCGGGAACTACGTCACGATAGTCTCGCCAAATGTGAACACATCTATACCATCAACCGGGAATTTTTCACCGATTACCGTTTCACTCTGGACGATCAGGATCTCAGGGAGGTCCGGGTGAGGATGGTCAACATTATCGGGTACGGGAATTTTTAGGCCGGGACGAAACGATACTCCTTCAGAATTATCAAGAACAGTAACCAGATGGAATCACCAACTGGTCAGACGCTGTCTGACTTATTCACCCCCCGGTTCACCCTCGAGCCTGGTCGCACTACATCTTCCACTTCTCTAAAACCAATTCTTCCCGACAAATAACCTTGTTCGTGCAGCATCTGCTGCACAAACGCCGGGCTCTACAACACCATCATCAGGTGCGTAAAAAAAATTCGACAATGGTCTAAAAATACCCCAGTGTGATTTTTATACGCGGGTCTATTCCTTACTCTCCCGGTTCCTCTATCGTAGCCGCCCACCCGGACCCCATCCAGGCAGCCTGCCTGAAATAACGTTTGAAAATATTCACGCCAGCAGGACAGAGGGTATACCGGACCGCTCTCCCGTTCCTGCGGGTAGTGATAATCCCGTCACCGGACAGCTGTTTCGTGTGCCAGGTGATCGACGGGCCGGTAATGCCTACGATCTCTGCGATATCCTTCCGGGAGACGTCCGGGGAAGTGTCAAGGATCTCGAAGATCCTTCGTGTTGTCGGGTTCTGGAGGTGTAAATACACCTTCTTTTCCAGTTCGCTGTACCGGCCGTTATTCTCAAAATATCTCACGGACTTTCGGCTGCCATAGGCAATAATTTTCCTCTTCATCAAAAGAATCAGCATGTGGTATTTCAGGGTTCCCTCTTTCATTCCGGTCAGCCGTTCCAGTACATTGAATCTCACGCCCGGGTTTGCCGCTATACACTCGTAGATTTTCTGGCGGTTCTGGTTATATGAGACGGCATTCCGCACGAACTTCCGGTACCCGAGGGCTGTCAACAGCTTCAGGAAGAAGAGAAACTCCACGGGGAATACCAGGACCGGGCAGAAGGAAAGGGCAAGGGCGATCATCATCCCGCGCACGGTGAGATCCCAGAAAGATATCGGCACAGGATCCTGGAGGGGACCTGACAATGCACCGCTCAGGACCGGAGTCGCGCTATATCCGCCGGTATTTGCAGTGGCGAATGGCACAACAACCAGAAACAGGGAAATGAAGAGGGCGATTGCCCTCCCCCGGGAAATTTCCATCAATGAATATTTCCCACAAAGAGATATTAGATTTATGATCTTGCTTTAATACGCAACAAAATTATATCCCTGGGACCCCTGAACAGACTCTCCATACACTTTGAAATACCATGTCCCGGCAGCAATTCCGCCGGTCCTGCTGATCGTAAGGAAGATTCTCCCGTCCGTTACTCCGTCAGATACATCATAATACGGGCCGATGGTCCCATCCGGGGCGATGGCCGTGAGCGAAAGCGAATCGGCGGTATCTCCCCAGTTCAGGTTGGCGGTTATCGATGCGGCTCCTGAGGGGACTATCACTGAATACCAATCCGTTTCTCCCTGGGTGATAGTACCTCCGGTCATGGGTGACATAACAGCAGGCATGAACAGGTTCCCGGCCGGGGTTACTGAATACCCGGCGCTCGTATCGACATTCTGTGCAGACACTCCCGGCACGAGCATGATGGCGCATACCAGGATTACCAAACTGATTCCGGCTACTTTCATAGTATACCGGTGAGCCGGTTTTGGTATCCGGCACTTAACCTTTCTAACGCGTTTGTCTACCGATCAGGAATTCGGTAGATGATTGCGTTAGAATCGTTATATGCCACGTAACGAAATCCCCCTTCGTGGACAGCCGGGGGTTGTTCCACAAAAGAAAGGACGGGTTCGCCCCAGGTAGAATTGCGGCTGAACCCGGTCCCGCCCGCAGGCATGATCTCATAACCTTCCCGGAATTATGAAGGTTCAGATCGTGCCTCCGCAAGCCCGGAAACAGAACGTAATGAGGTTAAAAAAACATGAAACACATGAAATATCTTGCACTCCTGCTGGTTCTCCTGACCGCGATGGCAATGATACCATGCGTAAGCGCCGCAACGGACATGGATGGCAAGATCATTCGCGCTTCCGCAACACAGGAGCAGGTTGACAAAATCAATGAATTATGGGGGAAGGACATTACCGTAATCGAGTATTACACTCAGGTTCACCCGGAATTCCTCGCAGATATGCCTGGTGATCTTAAGGAAAAACTTGCAAAAAAGAAATGGCTCTGGCCCGAATCACCGGACAATGAAGTTGCATCCCGGATGGGTGCCCTGCTGAGTGTCCCGATTACCTGCCAGGGCCAGCTTCATGCCCACCCGGCAGTAATCCATTTCTCCGGGATGGCCCGGTATACCGGTGATCCCGCCCCGTATTACATGGCCTTTGCAACGTACCTTGTAAATTCTGCAGATCTGGTAACGGCTTCTACAGCCGCATCGGGTTATTCACCAGCCAAATACCTCAACAGTAAAAATATGTGGCAACCTCCCGCGCCCGGATCTTTTCACACACACACAACAGCGTTCTCAATCACACCGGATTACGATGCAGTCCCCCACCATTCCGGAAGTATACCGTGGCCATAAAAATTCTTTTTTTCTTTCATGTACAATATATTGATCGAGAGGCAATATGAAGAAAAAATGTCATAATTCCCCGTTTATGGGGATTATTTTTGTCTGCATATTTTCCCTGGTATTTCTTATCCCTGCAGCATCCGCAACAGGAGGAGAACAGATCAATGCCACCCTTATCAGGCATGTCATATCAGAGAATATTACCGGACAATCGCATGACTTTCTTTTTTCCGGGGATCATATCCTCTGGATGGATACGGGTCTTTACCTCTATTCGATTGGGGATAATTCCACCCGGCTGATAGCGACAGATACTGCCGCTGAAGGGCAATGGATATACTGGCACACGTTATCGGACAAGTATATCGTCTGGCATCAATATCCCGGCACACTTCATCTGTATAATCTCAGTTCCGGTGAAGAACGGACAATCCCGGATACTGCGACAAAAGGCGCGGAAAAAACCTATTCAAGAAGTAACGAAGAGGAAACCGCACGATGGATGCCGTCCGTGCAGGGCGATCGTGTTGCCTGGTTACAGGGATTCTCATCTGCAACCTACGGGGATTCTGATATCTTTCTGCTGAACCTTACGACAAACGAAATGGTCGCAGTCAATGAATCCCTTTCTGCAAAAGGTGGATTGGCGATGAATGGCGACCGTATCGCCTGGTATTCTCATAGTGAGAAAAGGGATGGCACAAAGACCAGTATCTATCTCCATGATCTCGCAATGGGAGGTGAAACCGTTGTCAGCTCCGATCCGGGTCTCCAGACCCAGACAACATTATCGGAAAAATACATCGCATGGAGCGTGTCACCTGATCCTGTCAGGTATCCACCCCCGCTCTCACAAATCCATATTTACACGATAGCCGGGGGAACAACCCAAGCAATCCCAACAACAACAATGAACCAGTACGATCCGATTATTGCAGGGGATTATGTAGTCTACACTGAATGCACCCCGTATGAAAAAACTGCCGTTAAACTCACCTGTGATTCAAAAATATTTGACCTCATGACTGGCACCATAGGGGAATTTCCCCGGTCCCGGGATGACCGGAATGCCAACAGTGATTATGAGTATGAACGGAAGATCCGTGGTTTTTCCAATGGACAATTTCTTATTGAGGAGATCCTTAAAGGAAAAAGAGTCTTTGGCCTGTACAGGATAGACAACCTGCGCCAGGCAGCTCAGCCAACAGCGTTAACCGGGGAACCGGTGGGTCCCGCGGGAAATGTGACCATAACCGGGAGCCCCGCCCCTGCGTTGCCCTTAACCCAACCGGCACCCGGGTTTAGTACAATGCCGATTGTTGTTGCAATCGTCATCAGCATGATCCTTCAATGGGGAAAAAACGAACGTGATGTCAATGATCGGCGTTCATGAACGCGATCATAGATGGATATTTTTTTGCTGCTAAGAAAACTGCAGGATTTTTATTGATCTCATTGCTTCCTGCACTCATCCGGACAGGAATATTTCTTAGCGGAATACAGTAAATTTTTCGAATCGTCCTCTTTTATACGTTCGCCGGATTCCGGTTTCTTGTTCTCATAATCCAGGTGTCAAAAAAAACAATTAACGAGGATGAATTGATCTCATTTCCCCCGGTCTCCCGGTCCGTCCGGTAGAGAGTTGCGTTAGAATCGTTATATGTCACGTAACAAAATCCCCATTCGTGGACAGCCGGGGGTTGTTCCACAAAAGAAAGGACGGGTTCACTTTAGCGACGAACTTCGTTGAACCCGGTCCCGCCCGCAGGCATGAGACAATTCTCGTACAATCGTTTGAAAATTTTTCGTGCCCGGGTTGACAAACAGGGAAGTGATAGCATACAAGCCACACAAAGAAGACAGAACAAAATTGACGGTGTCCGTGAGGACATTGTTCTGGTTGATGAAGAAGAGCTGCCCTTTATTCCTGACCGGGAAGTCCTCCGGAAGACGGAGATTCCTGGCATGGGTGTCCGGTCATCCTACAGGAAAAAACCGGAGAAGCCCGGTGAGGATGACGATGATGGCAATTAGGAGAACCGGTGGTGAATCTCCCGGTGCGAGCCAGCCCGGGCCCGGGACGCGGAGGCGGGCATAGGATGCCGAAGAGTAAATCCGTGACGGAATCGGGAGTGCCCCTGTATCTCCTGCCAGGGAAAATTGCCCGCCACATCGACCGGATCGGGGCACCGGTATACCGCATCAGTGTGAAGCGGACGCACTGGCATCATTACAACATATCTGTCCGGACAAAGTCCCTGCCAAAGGAACTGGTATCGTGCCGGGTCGTGAGGCTCACGGCACCTGGTGAAAGAGAACCGGATCATCCGCCGATGGTACACATTCACCTCCAGGGTTGTGGGGCATGAGCCGGGGACCGTACCCGGGACGGACGCTTGCGGATGCCCTCCCGATTGCGGCGATACGGGGAACCGTCCATATGGTCAGGCAGGCCCGTGGGGGCCTGTACGATTTCGTGATCCCGACTGCGGTCCCGGTTGCATTTGTCCGCGTGATGTATGCGGACTGGATCCTCCTGACGCCGGCAGAGGCAGAAGAGTGCTACCGGGGAGCGATCATCGGCCTCCGTTCCATCATATCAACAGAGAATATCTCGCGTGAACTCTGGCTGCGTTCCCGGCACGGGACCTGGCGGTTCTTCCGGGTGATGAAAACCGGTCTTGTCGAGCTCTCCCGTAACGGCGTGCCGCTCGGGTGAACGAAACAGGCAAAGCAGATTCCCTCTTAAATACCAGGGAGTGAGAAACAGGAGATTTCCTGTTTTCTCTCTTCCCTGATGGGATAGAGATCCATCTTTCCTGGAATATTCCCGAAATACGCTTTATACGGGCCCCGATTGGCCATTTTCCCGGATCAAGAGGAGGTATTTCAGGAAAAAGAGACATTATTCCATCAAAATTCACTTGTTTTCACGCCGGTAACCCAGAGACGCTATTTGGGTGCATTCGGGAGGCGAAAATGGGAGAGGATCTGGTTTTAGCCTGGACCCCGATAGGGGGTAAACCGGGATTGCGAATTGCAATCCATGTCGGGAGTACCACCGAAATACGCCTTATGCGAGCTTCGAATGGCTGTTTTTCCGGATCCAGGGGAGGTATTTCAGGAAAAAGAGACATTATTCCGTTAAAATTTACTCGTTTTCACGCCGGTAATCCAGGGACGCTATTTGGGTGCATCCGGGAGGCGAAAAGGGAGAGCGATCGGGTTTCAGCACGGACCCCTATAGGGGGTAAACCGGGATTGCGAATTGCAATCCATGTCGGAGTACCTCCGAAATACGCCTTATGCGAGCTTCGAATGGCTATTTTTTTGGATCCAGGGGAGGTATTTCAGGAGAAAGAGACATTATTCCGTGAAAATTTGCTCATTTTCACTCCTGTAACCCAGAGACGCTATTTGGGTGCATTCGGGAGGCTGAATGGGAGAGCGATCGGGTTTCAGCACGGACCCCTATAGGGGGTAAACCGGGATTGCGAATTGCAATCCATGTCGGGAGTACCTCCGAAATACGCCTTATGCGAGCTTCGAATGGTCATTTTTCTGAATCCAGGGGAGGTATTTCAGGAAAAAGAGACATTATTTCGTGAAGATTAGCTCATTTTCACGTCGGTAACCCAAAGACGCTATTTGGGTGCATTTAGGAGGTGAAAAGGGAGATAGATCGGGTTTTAGCCTGGACCCCCCGGGGCAGTGAAAAGAACCCTCAATTCCGATCCCATTTTTGCGAAATCTTCCGGCTAATATCCTTCCCCGGATTGTCTCCAAATGCGAGCAAAACGCGGCGTTTTGTCCCCTGAAAATTTATTCAGCCAGACCCATCCCTCCCTGCGTCGTATAGTGATATGTCAAAGGGGCCCCCGAGACACGAGAAAAAACATGGAGGAATAAAAAATGGGAGATTTCGTACAGAAAACAACCGTCAAGACCGCGGTCCGCGAACTCGCGACCCCGATCGCAGATGTATCGGCATTCGACACCATCGTCCAGTCCGTCATCACCGGCAACCCGTTTGCCTGTGTGGCCTACGAGACCGCCGGTGTCAGTCACGCGCCGGTAGAAAAGACCAAAGAGAACTATGTGGCAAAGATCGTGTACCAGGATACCGATGCAAAGACTGTCGGGAACGAGTCCGGGAAATTCAACACCATTACCGGTTACAATGCCGGTGCCACGGCACTCCTCGGGAATGCGGCCCTGACCGCAGCCCACGGGGGCACCCCGGTCCGGGATTTGGCGGGCGAGACGTTCTCGGCAACGCTGAAATGCCGCGACCTGAACGGGGAGATCTATATGGTCACCTTCGGGCGCACCAGCATCAGCCTCACCTCGTACTCGGACGATGGGATCCGGACAAAGATCGAGACCTGGGCCGACACCGTTGCGGCACTGGCCTGAGGAGAACCCGGGGCGGGGATACGAAACGTCCCTTCCCCCACAGGTTTTTTGGAGGCATTCACTATGGAAACAGATACTCTTGGCATAATACTCGGGGCCGTGCTCCCGATCTATCCCCTGCTCTTCGTCATCTACCAGAAGATCGGAAGGTACGATGAAGTGGTCGAGGAGTTCAAAAAACTCCGGGACGAGCACGAGCACGTGAAGGAGGCGCATTATGGAAACTGAAACCGTACCGGTCGCAACCGTGACCGGCCTGTACCGGGGAACGTTCAGCGGCCTCGAACCGCTGACAAAAGATACCCCGCTCACGCTGGGCGAGGTCCGGCGCAACCCTCTCTTCTACGAGCTGGATCTCCAGCCAAAAAGGGAGAACGAGAACCTGATCATCGATGTGATCTATGACAACATGGTGCCCCGGCACCAGCAGGACCTGTTCCGGGGAACAGATATCCCCCGGGGCGTCCGCTTCTGGCCGGACTGGTTCGAGATCCCACCCTACCGGGAGATGCGCGACACCACCGGCCGCCGGGTCTACCCGCGTGCGCCGGGCATCCACACCGTCAGGTTCCGCACAGGCAGGAGAAAACTCGGGCTTACCCGGGACTTCAGCCCGGAGAATGGCGGGTACCTGAGCCCGGTCTTTGAGTTTACGATCGCCGCGGACGTGGAGGATGTCCGTACATGAAGAGGGTGATGCACCATGAACACACCAGCCATCCGCTCGCACGGGAAGTGGTACTCTGTTTGAATCCGTTGTGCAGACCCGGGCCGCCATCTGCGGTGCCGGGCTCCTGCTCGCGATCATTTTTCTCTTCGCCAGCCTTCCGTATATTCTTCTCGTTATACCGGTCGCGATCTTCTTTCTCGGCATCGTTGCCGACCCGGAGGAGACGCACGCGGTCTGGTACGGGATGCTCTCCGCGCTCGGGATATTCGATCTGTCAGCGCTGACTGATGCCGGGCGGCTGAACTACGCAGAGAAACGGCATTACTTCTGGTTCGGCGAAGTCGGGATTGCCGCACTGCTGGCCGGCACGTTTGCGATCCCTCTTGGGATCTTCCTTGCCGGCAGGGCAGAGATCACCCTTGCGTTTATCGGCGCTGCGATCTGCTTCCTGCCGCTCTTCGTCTTCCTGCCTAAAATAATGCAGACCGCAATGAAGGCCGATACCGTATCGATCATCGAAACGTTCGGGAAGAACGAGCACGTGAAGAAGGTGTTCTGGGCCCTCTTTTCCGGCCTTGCCGGCATCGTGCTCGCGGAGGTGCTGGACCCGGTGGCGGCGCAGCAGGTTGTCGGGATTATTGCGGGAACGGGGATCTGAGCGGATCCCCGCTTTCGGGCCTTTGTCCGGAGAGATCCGGCCCTGCGGCCCATCGTTTTTCTATCAGCAATTTATTGAATTATTCTCAGGAACACTCATTTTTCCGGAACGAGCATCCGTTCTGCACCACCCGGTGTCAGATCATGCTCCCGTTTTTTTAGTCTGTCCCGATCATCGATAAGCCATTTCCATGCCGGTACAACCCGGATAACGACATCCCCCTCTTTGATGGTCTCCTCCTGGAGGTACGTGAGAACGATCCCCTCGTCCAGGCCATGCACGGCCATGGCCCCGGAGAGCCCGGCAAGTTCGCGCTCCCGGTTCTCCCATGTGAGTTCAAAGCAGACCTGGATCGCACCGGTGATCGTCCCCCGCTCTTCCGTGATGAAATCGCACTCTTTGGGATTTTTGAAAAAAAAGACGGACTTGTTCCGGCGCAACAGCTCGATGAGGACAAGGTTCTCAAGGAGCCTGCCTTTGTCATCCGAGAACCGGAATGCAACCGCATTGCGCAGGCCGGTGTCGATACAGTAGAGTTTCTTCTCGTTGACGTACTGTTTCTTCAAAGAAAAATCGTACCGGAAAATCTCGAAGATAAGGTATGCTTCTTCAAGGAACCCGACATAATCCCGGACCGATGCAACGCTTTTGAACCCGAGCGTGTTCCGGAGCGCATTGTAGGTTGCCGGGTTTGCCGTATTGGTGACGAGATAATGGGCGAGCTGCCGGAACCCTTTCACCTCACGGATCCCGAACCTGCTGATGATGTCCCTAAAGAGGATGTCATCGTAGATCCGCTTGAGGTATTCCGGGTCATCGGATTTCAGGTAGTCGGGGAACCCGCCACCCGCGAGGTACCGGTCGAACCCCGCGAGGACCTGTGCCTTCTTCTTTACGGTGATCCGGTCGGTCCCGATCGATGTGAACTGCAGGTATTCCCGAAACGAGAACGGGAAGAGGGTGATCTTCGTGTAACGCCCGGTAAGCCGGGTCCCGAGTTCCTGCGAGAGGAGATTTGCATTAGACCCGGTGAGGAAGACTTTGTATCCCTCATCATGGATGCGGCGGATGAACCGTTCCCAGCCTGCAACATTCTGGACCTCATCGATGAAGAGGATTTTTACATCGGGCGAGATCTTTTCGAACACGAGCATCAGGGAGGGAAAATCCGTTATCGTGAAGTCCATGAGCCGGTCATCGTCGAAATTGATGTAGTGGAAATTTTCATACTGCATTGACAGCTGGCGCAGGAGCGTGGACTTGCCGCACCGCCGGATACCGGTAATCACGACGATCGCATTTGTCCTGGTGATCTGCCTGGTCTCGATCTCCCGGGGTATCCCGGGATCCTTTGCGAGAAATGTCTCCTTCTGGGTCTGCACCAGTTCTTCGAGCTGCGATGCGGTGATCATATGCATTACCAATGTATGCTTTATGCGATTTATTTACATTACTAATGTATAAAATTATTTATCCGGCGGGCAATGCCTGCTGCCTGTCGGGGCCGGTTCATGTCCGTGCCGGCATAAAAGCCGGGTGGCACCCGGGTGGCACCCGGGTTTAACACCGTACCGATTGTTGTTGCATTCACCGGAACTGGTGTCCTGTTCCTTCTGTTCTTCGTCTTCCTGCAGAGATTATCCGGTGTGCGATGAAAGCGGACCCGGATCCGGTGATAGCGGCGTTCGGGAAGAACGAACACGTGAAGAAGGTTTTCTGGGCCATGTTCGTTGCTATGGCAGGGCTGGTCCTGGCCCGGGCTGTTGACCCGGTAACGGCGCAACAGGTTGTCGGGCTGATTGCGGGATTATGAAACAGGATTACCTTCCGGTTCATCCGGCTCCGGTGGCGCATCGCACCAGTCAACGTGTATACAATTATTCTTCAGGCAATCAACTCCGACCATCCGTTTGCAGTATGCCGGGGGATCTGGTTTGAGAAAAGACGGATCATAGTCGGGATTCTCAACCTCTTTTAAGATTATCCAGAAGATCTTTGCCGGGTAAATGCCTGTACTGGTGCTTGTCGCAATGCTGGTAATAATCCCGGTAGATGCCGCAGTATAGTTCTATTATTTTGAATTTCCACACGATGCCGGCTCCCGTATACGCCCGTTGGAAATGCATTCATGAATCCTTTCCTGTCGTACTGAAATTCACGAGGGTTTGTTTTTTTATCGGGGATTAGCCCACGCTGGCCGTGGGGTGCCAGCCCCTATTGAAGCGTCAATCCCCCCTCTTCCCCGACACAATCCCCCGCACCCCCCCACGCGGATCCTCAACATCCCCGGCATACCGCGGGATCAC
>Ga0172381_10002059_pt1 | contig 22817 bp, 18 predicted proteins | sample Leawel6488metaG_FD_119754 | JGI IMG/M metagenome (GOLD analysis project Ga0172381, IMG submission 119754) | Leachate microbial communities from a municipal landfill in Southern Ontario, Canada - Leachate well 64-88 metaG | ecosystem: Engineered > Solid waste > Landfill > Unclassified | place...
AAAAAACCAAAAGAGATGACCGGAAAAAGTCTGATAAAAAAGAGATAGCCTGAATTAGTCATAAGCAAAGTCGGACCTTGCTTAGATTTCAACAAAATAGTGTGGTCGTTTTTGCTTTTTCAAAGAAAAGATTTTATGATGAGCTGATGAAAAAAATAATATTGGCTTCCGGTTCTCCTCGCCGAAAAGAGCTTCTTACTGAGGCGGGAATAAAATTTGATATTGATGTTAGCGATTATGAGGAAGATATGAATTTAGACCTTCCTCCTTTGGAACTGGTTAAACATCTCTCGTTGGGGAAGGCGAAAGTTGTTGCTGATAGACATAAAAATGCGGTTATTATTGCTGCGGACACTTTTGTTGTTTTGAAAGGAGAAGTTTTGGGTAAGCCTTACACTAAAGAAAAAGCCAAAGAAATGTTAGAAAAATTAAGTGGGCAGGCCCATTCTATTTTTACCGGCTTTGCTATTATTGATACCGAAACTGGGGAGACCGTGTCCGAAGCGCAAGAGAGTAAAATCTGTTTTAGAGAAATCCAACCGGAAGAAATAGAGGATTACATCAATTCTGGGGAACCTCTGGATAAAGCCGGAGCTTACGCCATCCAAGGTGGGGGAGGAAAGTTTGTGGAGAATATAGAAGGAGATTACACGGGCATAATTGGAATACCAATGAAAGCTTTTTTGGAAAAATTTGAAAAAATTATGTCCAAGGATTTATGATCTTCAGGGATATAATAGTTATAAACAAACAGGATTCTTATAGTTGTTTTTATAGGATATACTTAAAATAGTGTATATAACTTTTAATATCTCTTTTTTATGTTTCAAAAAATAAAGTTTTTTATAAAATCTTTTCTCAGTGATGAGAAGCAAAAACGATTTATAGTTTTGATTATAGGATGTCTGTCCTTATTTTCTTTGGGGCTTTATTTTTATACAAATCGGAGTGTTGAAAAAAAACAGTATGTTGAAGCCTACTCCTTAGTGAGTGATAGTGTTTCAAAAAGTGCTGCAATCACCGTTAGTTTACCAGAAGGGGTCGTGAAAGAAACGGCACATAATTATTTAACTTTTTATCCAGAGATTGCCGGTAGTTGGGTTAATAGTAATTCAGCCAATCATATTACTTTTCAACCGAGTGAACCTCTTCCAATAGACAGATACTATAAAGCAACGCTAGATATGCAACAAGGTGATTTTCCTATCTCCAAGGAGTTTCATGTTGTGGAAGATCCAAAGATTGAAGCCATTTTCCCAAACGAAGGTAGCGAGACAAGTGAATATTCTTCAATTACGATTATTTTTAATAGACCAATGGTTCCGTTGACAACACTTAGTGAGCTAGAAGAAACTGAAATTCCCATAGAAATTACTCCTGCAACAAAAGGTAAGTTCAAATGGATAAGTACCCGCAATCTGCAATTTATTCCAGAAGAAAGATTAATTCGTTCTTCAAATTATACTTTTTCTGTAAAAGAAGGTTTTGTTTCTATGGACGGACTTCCCATACAAGTTTTAACCACTTCTTTTATAACAAAACCGCTTAGACATGAATTCACATCAAATGGTGTCTTGCGATATGATAATCCTGTTTCGATTAAATTTAATCAGCCGGTAGACATTGATAAAACCGCCGATGAAATAACCATTGAGAATTTTTCCACTGGTAAAAAAATAGATTTTATCGCGGAGTATAATCAGTATGTTCGTAAAGACCCAGAGAGTGGAAAAGATCAGACCGTTGTAGACAGGTCAACTCTTAAAATCTATCCTAAAGTTGACAGTCATGGCAGAGCACGTTTGTGGGATTTTAAAACTTCTTATAATATTACTTTGAACAAAGCTTTTCCTTTGGAAGGAGATATTATCTTTAACAATCAAAAAAAATCACAGATTACCATAACTGATATTATTGAATCTGTAGAAGCAAAAGGGGAACGCTCAAGTCATATTTCTACTTCTTTATTTGATCCAAAAGGTACTCTTACTATCCAATTTTATGAAGGTATAGACTTGAAACGAAGTAAAATTACAGCTAAAGGTCTCGTCCAAATAGAATATGATAAAAAATGTGAGGAGGAGAAAGACGGGGATGAAAATATTTTTTTCTATATATCAGATAAAAATTGTAAAAAAGTTGATGACACTTCAAGAATCATACTCAGTTTTAATCCGGAAGAACTTTCTCTTGGGGAAAATTTTAATGTTGAATTTAAAAAAATATATAATGAATCTGGACTTAAATTAAATACAGAAACTCTCCTCAGAAATATTACTGTTTATCCTTCTCTTAAAATTTTAAAAGTAACTCCTAACGAGACAGGGGATGCCAGTCTTACGGAAATGATAATTTGTTCAAATACTCCTCTCAAGACAAAGGATAGCGAAAATTTTAAAGAGTCAATTAAAACAGATGGGTATCTGGTATTTGTCCGTTGGAGAAGTCCATATAAAGAAACAGGTACTTATCAGAGAACTTCTCCGTGTTCAAAAGGAGAATATATAAATAAAATTCAATATGGATTACTTCCAGAAAAGGATTATATAATAAGATTATCTGTTGAAGATGACTTTGGGGGACAAGCTACTCAGACGGTCTCTTTTGGAACAACAAAACCATCTGGTTCTCAGCTGCGTGTTCTTGATTTGCAAAAAACATATAATGTCACAACTCCAGATAAAACAAAATTTACCTATGCTGCTGAGAATTTTACTTATGCTAATGTTTCAATTTGTAGAACAGACCCTGTCTTTTTTCTAAAAGAATTAGAAAACCAACCTTCTGAAACGACCCCCCCTGATTCTAAAAATTGTCTCAGTATTGTAAAAGATACTGTTGATTTGCCAGATACATTTTGGGTGAATCATTATTTTCAGATTAATCTCGCCGATTACTTTGATGATACGCGAGGACAGTATATTATTACGATTACTCATCCAAATTTCAAAAATAAAGATTCGGATTTACAAAAATATCATCGTACTTATGCCAGTGTTACCAATTTGGCTGTAGTAGAAAAAAAAGTAGATTTTTCAAAGTATGATGTTTTGCCAGGAGAAATTAAACAAGTTGAAGTTCCTAGTAATGGAAATATTTATTGGGTGAGTCAGATTAATCCACAGAAATCAATCTCAAACGCTTTGGTTTTTGTGTACAAAGAAGGGGAGGATAAAAAGGATATTATTCTTGCTGATTCAAAACTTACCGATAGTCAGGGAATTGCCCAAGTTCCATATGAAAAAGATATTGTTGGTGCTGTTATTAAAAAAGGAGAAGAATCTGCTATTTTGTCTTCTTGGGCTGATAAGCTTAATTATGCTTGGGGAGGAACAGAAGATGAAAAAACTTATATTTATACAGACAGGCCGATTTATCGTCCTGGGGATAAAGTTTTCATTAAAGGTCTTTATCGTGTTCATTACGATGGAGATTATAATATACTAACGGATAAAGAGTCCGATATTAAAATTTATAATAGTAAGGGAGAGAAAATTTTATCTGAAAAAATTCTAATGAATGATTATGGGGCTTTTTCTACTTTCCTAGAACTTCCAATAGATAGTCCCTTGGGAAGCTATAGAATTACCGCTTTCAACAACTCTACTTATGTTGATGTACAAGAATATGTCTCTTCTGCATACGAAGCGAGCGTTGAGTCAAATAAAGAAGAATACATTGCTGGAGAAAATGTTGACATGACGATTTCTGCGAAATATTATTTCGGAGTTCCTCTTGATGGAGGTGAAGTTGAATATACCTTTACGGCGCAGGATTATTACTTTGATAAATACAAAGACGAATACTTTAATTTTGGGGGTGACTGGTATTATTGTTATGAGTGTGGTTATGGTGATAGTTATATTGGGCAGGGAAAAACTACGTTAGACCGAAATGGGATTGCGAACATCCAAAAGAAATTGGACTTTACTGACATGTTTAACGAAGGGGAAAGAGGTAGTAGTAAGATTATTGTTTTGCATGCGACAATTACAGATCTTCAAGGTCGGTCTTTGAGTGTTCAAAAGTCTTTCATTGTTCATCGGGGCGAATATTATCTTGGACTTAAAACTGATCAATATTTTGTTGGTGTGGGCGAAAAAGTTACTGCTCGCGCTAAAACCGTTGATGTAGAAGGAATTCCTGTTTCACAAAAAAACATTGATTTAGTGGTTAGTCGAATTGAATGGAAATCATATAAAAGAAAAGAAGTTGATGGTGGTTACTATAATAAATGGGAAAAAGAAAAAACTCCTGTCATTCAAAAAACGATTCGTACCAATAATTCGGGAGATTGGAATGAAGAGCTTTTAATTTCACAAGAAGGACAATACGAGATTTCTCTTTCTGGGGAAGACGGAATTGGGAACACCTTAACGACAACAGAAAATATTTATGTTTACGGTTCTGGAAATGTTAATGTTCGTCCGACTAATAACGAGACTCTTGAAATTGAAATAGCAAAACAAGACCTTGACGTTGGAGATACTGCGGAAATTATTATCAAGTCCCCATACAAAAAAGCAAAAGCCCTAATTTCTATAGATAGAGGTCAGGTTTTTGATTATGAAGTGGTTGATATTGATAAAAATCTATATAAATATAGTTTTAAAATCAAAAAAGAATATATTCCAAATATTCACATTTCAGTTCTTTTGCTGTCTTCTGATCCGGAGGTAAAATTTGGACAAGAAGAACTTTTTGTAAACAGAAAAGAAAATACTTTAAATATTAATGTAAAAACAAATAAAGATCAGTATTTACCTGGGGAAATCGTTTCTCTTAATATCACAACAACCGACTCAAAAAATCTTCCTGTTGAAGCGGATGTTTCTATCGCCGTGGCAGATCTTAGTGTTTTAGCTCTTAAAGGTAATCAAAAGAAAAATCCTTTAGTATTTTTCTATCAAAGCTTTCCTCTTACTGTGGTAACAAGTACTAATATCAAAAACATTTTAGAAGAAGCAGAGATACCAACAGGAACAAAAGGAGGCGGAGGAACGGCTTCTGAAGCTGACGACTTGGCGACTAAAAAACGAGGTACTTTTAAAGATACCGCTTTTTGGCAGGCTCATATTGTGACCGATTCCAACGGACAGGCAAATATATCATTTACTCTTCCGGACAACCTAACTCGTTGGCAGATAGAATCTATTGGGATAACCAAGGATACAAAAGTTGGAGTTGATTATAAAGAATTTACTTCTCGTAAAAATGTTATGAATACTCCTATCTCTCCTCGTTTTGTAGTTCCTGGAGATGAGTTTTATATAGGAGCTAAAATTTTCAATCAATTGAGTTCAACACAAAAATTAAATATAACTTTCAGTAGCGAAACACTTTCTCTCCTTGAGGGGGAAGGTCTTATTGAAAAAGAAATTAAAGGAGGGGGGACAGAAACTGTTTACTTCAAAGTTCAAGCTTCTCCTGATAAAAAAGAAGGGGAACATCGTTTTGTTCTTTCTGCAAAAAATGATAATTACGAAGACACTGTAGAGAAAAGTATCTCTATAACTCCTAATACTACTTACGAGACGGTAGCAACAGCTTATCAGACAACAGAAGACCGTGCTTATGAATACGTAAAACTTCCTGATAATGTTCTCCCTGATCAAGGAGGACTTACCATAAAAGCAAATGCAACTATGGCTGTTTTTCTTTCTGATGCCCTAAATTATTTAATCGGCTTTCCTTATGGTTGTAGCGAACAAATTTCTAGTAAATTAAGTGCAATTGCTATTCTGAAAGAAGGATTATCTCTCCCCAACGCAGGAGATGATTTTGTTTTAGATGAAATTGAATTTGAAGGGAAAATATATAACATTGATGAGGTTGTTTCTTTAGGACTTACAAAAATTTATGAAACTCAGTCTTCTTCTGGAGGTTTTTCTTTCTACCGTCAACTTAATCCTAACTTGTCTTTAACGATGCATGTTCTTGATAGTTTGCAAGATGTTAAAAATGCTGGTTACTCTGTACGGGAAACGGTAATGATATCCTCTGCGAATTACATTGTTTCAGAGATTGAGCGTCTTGAAAAAACCTCTAGTAAAGTAAGCACGGACACTCTTATCGATGCGGTTTATGTTCTGTCTCGTCTTGATAATGTTCCTAAAAACATAGATTCTTTCCGAGAAAGAATGATTAGTCGTATCAGTGAGGATTATCTTAATGAAAAAATTAGCAGTAACTCTCTTGCTAAATTAGCTATTCTTACGGCGACTTCTGATAATTACTCATCATTACTTAAAAAACAAGCCTATGATCAATTAGAAAATCGTATTGATATTGATTCTCGTGGAGCCTATCTTAAAACAAATAATAATAATATTGCGAGGGAGTCTTATGAAACAAAAATAAAAAACACAGCTCTTCTTTTGAAAGCTCTAGTTGCTGATGAGAAAGACTCGCCCTTGCAAGGGAATATAGTTCGATGGTTATTGGCGAGTCGGAGTAAAGATGGAGCTTGGGGTTCAACAAATAACACTCTTACCGTCATTGATTCCTTTACCGACTTCTTAAAATGGTCTCGGGAAACCGAATCCGATTTCCAACTAGACGTAAATCTTGATGAAAAAATTCTTGCTTCTTTTGATTTTAATCCAAAGACAATTTTGAACACTTACGAGTATTCTGTTCCAATGTCTGAAATTGAACTTAATGTTAATCATATTTTAAGTTTCAATCGTATCGCTCGCAATAACAAAGACAATAGATTTTATTATGATATTGGTTTGCAATATTATTTCCCGGTTCAAAATATTCCGCCTCGTGATGAGGGAATTACTGTGGAGAGAGCTTTTTACCATGTTGAAGATAAGAACAATGAAAATCCAGTGCTTGAAGCAAAAGTTGGAGATGTTCTTCGGGGAGAAATAATCATTACTACGCCAAAACCAAGAAGGGAGTTTTCTCTTGAAAGTATTATTCCAGCAGGTGTTGAACTTATTAATTTTGATTTAAACACAGAAGACTCTACCTCTCTGCTAGGAGAAAACAGTTCTTCCTTCAGGTTTTTGGCTGATGGCGTTTTACATGGAAAGTCTCTTTACCAAAAAAATAATTCATTATCAAATCTTGCAAGTTCTTTAGCTTCTATTTTTTCTTTTGGAAACAAGATAAAAAAAGAAGTTGTGTATTTATCAGAACAGTCTTCGTATAAAAAATTCGTTCGTTCTTTATCTCCTGATTTCAAAGAACTTCGTGATGACAGACTCTTCTTGTTTAAAGAATATCTAAATTCCGGAACTTATAAATATGAATATTATGTTCGTGTTACAACTCCAGGTACTTTTCAGTATCTTCCAACTTTGGTCAGTGAACTTTATTTTCCAGAGAATTTTGGTAGAACGGCGGGAGAAACTTTTATAGTTACTAAAGATTAAGCTTTTTGATTAGCTTTGCTTTCTATTCAGAAACAATTTTAATCGTTATTGTTTCTTCCGTCTCTCCTCTTTTGGCGGTTATCTGATAATCCTTGATTTCTTGTGGATTAAAAAGAATCTTTTTTCCTTCCCCAATAAAAATATCATCAACTAACCATTCTACTTCATAAGGAGAAGTGAGAGCGATTGTCGTTTCATCTTCAAAAAGAATTGTGTCGTTGTTGTGCGGTGAGATTATAAGACTTGGGTCTTCTAATAAATTACGATGTGATTCAATATCGTCCCCATACAAACCATAAACAATGGAACCTTCTATATCAAATTCTTCAATTTGTTCAAAATTAAAAGGAGTTTCACTAGAATATTCTGAATACTGCAAAATCTGCATAGTTTCGTTCCATATTTTTCCTGCTCCAGATTGTCCCGTAACTTGTTTTAGTGGGGTGTTTTCAACATTACCTACCCAAACTCCAACTACATAGTCTGGAGTGTAGCCGATTGTCCAACTGTCGTGAAAATCCCTTGATGTTCCTGTTTTTACCGCATAATTTTTTTGTTGTAAGTTAAGGCTACTCGCCAAACCGAATTGTTGAACCCCCATATATCGTCCGCTTAATATTTTTGTTACAAGCTGGGTGTATTCTGCACCAAAAACTTTTTTTGTTTCAGATAGAATTGTCATAGGCGGAATTATTTTTTCGTAAGAAATATTTTCTTGTCTTTTATAAAGTTTAATCGGTTCAAGAACTCCTTCATGAGGAAAGAGAGTAAAAAAATAACTGAGAGTAAAAAGATCCATTTCTAATCCTCCGAGAGCAATACCATATTGATAACTGGAAAGGGGTTGGATTGGAGTAAAACCGAGAGAATTTTCTAGAAGATCATAAAAATTATCAAGACCTATATACTCTAGGATTTTAACTGAGGGAACATTTAAGCTGTTAGACAAAGCTTCATGAAGGGTAACTTCTCCATGATATAGACCATCGTAGTTTTTGGGATACAAAGGAAATCCAGTCGCAATTGGAAATTTGTATTCACGGTCGTCAACTTTTGTATATGGGCGTAATTCGCGGGTAAAACCTTCTGCATAAATAAAAGGTTTAACAGTTGAACCAATTGGTCTGGGTTCGAGCGCCATATTTATTTGACCGCCACTTTGAAGTGATTGAGGGTTGATTGTTCCTACCATGGCTAGAACTTCATTTTCGGGTACTTTAATAACAACAATCGCACCGTTATGTGCTCCAGTATCCCATTCTTTTAAAATATTTCTTTCAAGAACTTCTCTAATTTTTCCAGTGAGTTCTTTGTCTATGGTTGTTTGACAAACACCATCGCAGTTTTCAAGCAATGGTTTTATTTCAAAAAATTCAGGAGAATAATGAGAAGACTCTTCCGTCCAAAGATTTAAATTTATATCTACAACATCGACTTGTATTTTTTTTGATAATTTTTCAACTTCTGTTTTGTTTGTTTTTTGCCAAGGATTATTAACGCTAGGACTTGATAATGTTCCCAGAAGAGATAAAATTTGTCGGTCGTTTAATTCATCAAGTGATGTATTAAAATATGCCTCACTTGCTTCTTCAAAACCTTGAAATTGATTTCCAAGATAAGCGGTATTTAAGTACATGACAAGAATCTCATCTTTTGAAGTGTACATTTCAAGGGAAAGGGAATACACAAGTTCAGTTAGTTTATTTTTTAAAGTGCGGTCTTGTTCATTGTCTAGTAAGTTTTTGACCAATTGTTGAGTTAAAGTGCTTGATCCTCCTGTTGTTTTTGTAAACAAAAAATTTTTAACTGCGCGTAAACTGCTTATAGGGTTAACACCAGGATGGTAATAAAAATATTTGTCCTCTTTTTTTAGAAGTAATGTTTTTATTCTTTCGGGTGCGGAAACAACATATTGAGAATAACATCCTTTTTTATTAGGCTCTACTGCCAGACTTTTGTTATGGCGGTCTAGAACAATAGGGGATTTAAGTTCAGAATATTGAACAAGAAGTTCTTCCTTCAAAAAATAGGCAATTCCACAGAAAAAAATAATAATTACAAAAAACGAAAGGAAAGTTTTTTTACCAATTTTTATTTTTTTCTTTATTTTGAACATAGTTTTATCATCTTATTATAACGTTGCTTGTTCAAAAGAAAAACCGCCCAAACTAATGGTGCGGTTTTGTAACTGTTTATAACATTGTGTATAACATATAATTAAAGTTAATATTTAATTTTGTTAGTCCGTACTTTTCATATATTTAAAATTAACTAATTAACTCAACCTGAAAATAACTATAACTAAAAAAAGTCAGAGTGTCAAAAATTTATAATTAACTTTAAACTTCTTCTTTTTTGTCCGTGTATTCTTCAATAATTTTATGAAGGCTTTCGTCTCGGTCTGTAATAGAGAAATCAATTTTCTTATCTAGCTTTTTTAGAATTACTTTAACTGCTGTTACTTCTTCTTTTTTTTCTGTGTTTTCCAAAACATCTTCAGTTGTTGTAGAAGAAGATTGATCTTTTTCAATCGTCTTACTTTCTTCTGTTTTTGTTTCTATGGTTTCAGTTTCCTTGTTCTCTTCAGCTTTTCCGTTTATTTTTAATATTCCGTCTTTAATTTCCATCTTTGTCTCTTTTGGTGCTTCTATCTCTTTTTTTTCACTCGCATCATCAGAAGGTTTATTGCTTTCGGTAGTTTCTTCTTCAGGAGTTTTTGTTATTTGCACAGCTTCTTTATTATCTTCTGAAGTTATCTCAAATTTAATTTTTTGTTTGCTTGGAGAAAGCTTTACCTCAAAAGTTATGTTTTCCGGTAAGGTCTCAATTTCACTATTTAAATCTTTGAGCAGGTTGTCTATAGAAGAAGCGGCTTCATTGTTACCTTGTTCGGAAAGTTCGCCTTTCATATCGCCAAGAAAATCAAGAGCTGTACCAAGAGCAACCTCAATTCTTTGTTTGTCTTTGTTGGATATTTCTGCCTCAGACATATTCGCTATTGGTTTTTTTGCCTCGTTATTTTCGGGAGAATTCTCGGCAGTTAATTCTTTTTGAGAAACTTCTTCTTTTGTTGAACTACTCACTGTGCCTATCTCTTCAAGAGGTTTAGTTTCTTCCTCAGAATTTTCAGTTTTTTTATCTACTTCTATTGTTTCCTCTACTTTTCCTGCCTCCTCTACTTGAGTTTTTATTTCTTCACTTTTTTTGATTTCGGCTATTTCTGTAGCTTTTGGGATTTCGTCTGCTGTAGAATCTTTTATTTCCTCAGCTTTTTTTGTTGTTGATTTTGTTGATATTTCGCTGAATATTGTTTTTACTTCATCAACACGTTCTAACGCAAACTTAACTTTTAGCTCATCCTTCTTTTCGCTAGAAGCTATGGAGATTTGAACATCTTCTATGGCACGATCAAAAGGGAAGAGAATATCCCCGGGCTTTGCTTTATCGGCTGCTGAAGCAGTTCCCATGGTCATGCCAAAAATAAGACTAATAGCAATGGACTTTTTGAATATTGAGGATGTCTTTATTTTATGGGAGGTTTTTTTAGGGTTAACGGACATACTCAAAGAAACTTCTTTCCAAATAAAGTTTTTTTCTTGTTGGGTAAGCGAACTTACCTGATTTTTTTTGAGTTGTCTTTTGATACTATTCATATTTTTTCATAATCTCTTCTAGGGTCTTTAGTGCTCTGTGATGTCTAACTTTTACAGTGGTTTCTTTGCAGTTAAGAATTGTGCCTATTTCGTTAAATGTTAATCCTGACCAATAATGAAGTTCAATTACTATTCGATTTTTTTCTTTTAGTTTGCTTATTATTTCCTTCATTACGCGAATGTCATCTTCTTTTTCCACATCCATTTCGTAATTTTGTCCAGGTGCGTTTTCGTTCAGTTCCAGTGTTTGTCTGTTTGTTTTGTAATGTTTGCTTAATTTTCTTTTTATTATAATGAAAACAAAACCGTAAAATTGACTTTCTGACGAATATGAAAAATTTTGCAAACCTTTCCAAAGGTCAATAAATACGTCTTGAAGTAAATCTTTGGCCTCGTCTCGGTCTCTTGTTCTTGAAGCAATGTATTTAAATAGAGTGTTGTTAAGGCTCTCATAAAGACCGCGGAAGGCAATTTCGTCTCCTTGGCTACTTAAAATAACAAGATTTTCAATATCCTTTTTCCTTGGTAGATTCACTTTTTTATCCTTACTGCTCATTATATGTCCAATTTTACCAAAAAAGTTACAAAAACGAACATATGTTGCATAATTACAATGTAGTACCACACTATCATAAATACCCATATACTTTCAAGGAGTTTTTTCCCATTAGGGGAAAACTATGCTTTTTGCAGAGAAAGTTTCAAAAAAGCTTTAAAATAGAAACTTTTGTAGTATAATTTAAAGTAATTTTATATGGATGAACTTAGATTCAATTACAGTGGAAGTGGACTTTCTGAAAAAGAAATTTTGGAGCAGGCTGGTGTTTTAGAGGAATATCGTAATCGTTTGTCTGGAATAGTAGAGCGAGGAGATTTTTTGTCTCCGGAAGCCTCTTTGTGTTTACCGACGGATATGATTTCTAACAAAATAATAGAAGAAGCTGTTGCGAAATTTTCTTCGCCAAACCTTGAATATATAGTAGTTGTAGGAATTGGTGGTTCTAATCTGGGGACGGTTGCTTTACACAGGGCTTTGTTTGAAACACAAAACATGTCCGGAAATCTTCCTAAATTATTATTTCTTGATACAACGAGCACAAAAAAAATGAGAGCAGTTTTGTCTTTGTTAAAGCATGGCGCTAAAAATTCTGAATCGTTTTTAATTAATTTGGTTTGTAAATCTGGTGAAACAACGGAGACCATCGCTAACTTTGAAATTTTATATAAAGAACTTTCTCAAGATTTTGGTAATATAAAAAACAGAGTTGTTGTAAGCACAGATAAAGGTTCAACTTTGTGGAAAAGTGCGGAAAGTCTTGATTTCTTTCTTCTTTCAATACCTAAACAAGTTGGAGGAAGATTCTCCGTGTTTTCTTCTGTGGGACTTTTTCCTCTGGGACTTTCTGGTATCGATATAAAAAGCCTTCTTGGTGGGGCACAGGTTGCAAGAGAAGATTGTCTTTCTGAAGATGTTGTAAAAAATCCAGCGATTGTATCGGCCGTGCTTTTATACAATTATTATCAAAAAAATATTTCTATATATAATCATTTTTATTTTGCTCCAGAACTTGAATTTTTGGGTAAATGGTGTTGCCAGCTTATTGCTGAAAGTTTAGGTAAAGAGAATGATGTAAAAGAAAATGTAATACATTCTGGAATTACACCAATTGTTTCCATTGGAACAACGGATCTTCATTCAATGGCTCAATTGTACTTTGGCGGTCCGCGTGATAAGTTTACAGCACTTATTTCTGTGCAGGACAAAGGTGAGGATATCTCTGTGCCAGAAGTGCCAATTCTAGAAAATTTTTCTGGTCTCGGGGGAAGATCTCTTGGGACAATTACAGATATTATTTATCAAAGCATTGAAGAAACTTATAAAAAACTTGAGTTACCTTTTATGTCTATTGTTATGCCTGAAGTGTCGCCTTATGTTTTGGGTCAATATCTTCAATACAAAATGATGGAAACTATGTATTTGGCAAAATTGTTTAATATTAATGCTTTTGATCAGCCAAACGTAAAGGGATATAAACAAGATACTCGGCAAATTTTAGAAATAAGGAAGAGTTAGGATTCTGTGAATAAAAAAATCGTTAACAAAGTACACATATGCTATGATTAAAAATAATAAAATATTTGCTATATAAAAAACATGAAAAAAATACTATCTTTAATAATCCTTTCTGGTCTTTCTTTTGCAAAAATATCTTGTGCTTTTGATGGCATTCTTCCAGAGGAGGAAGTTGTTGCTGTTTCTAAACCATTACAGGCTTATACTCTGGCAAGTGCCATGGTTATTGCTATTGTTGCTACAATTGTAGTTTTTCGTAACTCTCAAAAAATGAGAGGAGGAATATTTAGTGTTGTTCTTCGTTATTTTGGTGCAGGTATGGTCGCAATCCTTTTTAGCTTTATTGCTGGTTCCCAGTTTTCTTTTTTCTCGTTTGATAATGCTGACATGATTAGTAATATTTTGTTTATTATAGGGTATGTTTTTATGGCGATGGCTGCTGTGAAAATGCACAAAGCTATCTGTGATTAATCAAAAATTATTTATTCGTTAATAACATTTTTATGGATGAAGAAGAAAAAGAAGAATACAAACGTTTGATGGTGGAGATTATATCAAAGCAGTCTATTATTTTAGGACCGGAGATTGCTATAATGCGTGCTCGCGGTGTGAAAAACATAACTATCACTGAAAAAGGTGAAGTTGAAAACATTGAGGGAAATTATAAAGAGGTATTACAAAGTTTAATTAATCAATATGTGGAACTTTCCGGAGAAATTGTCAGAGCAACTCTTGGATCAATTTTTCAGAAATATCCAACGCTTGATAAAGAAGGCTTAAGTTAAAAAGCGCTTTAAGCGTCTATGGAAAATATTTTTTTTACGATAAGCGTTATTTTTTTAATTATAATAAGCGTTGTTCTTTTTTGGAGAGAACGCTCTTTTCGTAAACGTGCTCGCAACTATGAAGCCAATATGCGACGTAAGATGTATGAGCTCGCTGTTTTAAAAGATCTCAGTAAAAAAATAGGCTCTTCTTTTGACGTTGAGAGAATTATTGATGTTGTAACAGGGTCTCTTCATCAGTTTATTGAACATACCTCTGTATCGTATATGCTTTTAGAAAAAGAGGGGTTTTCTTTCAAAATCTATTTAGAGAAATCTGTTGATAAAAATTTTATTCATGAAGTAAGGGAACGGATGAAAACTTCTCTTGAAACTTTACTTGTTAAAGAGATTAATGATCAAGAGATCGAAGAGCGAGTTTCGGGTGCGATTGTTATTGATGAAAAACCAAATAAAATTGGGTCATTTTTTAATATCCCCTTAGTTATTGACGAAAAAGTGGTTGGTTTGTTAACAATAGCCGATACTAAAGAAGGGCAGTATAAAGAGGAGGATATAACCATTCTTTATAAAATAGTCGCTCAAGCTTCTCAATCAGTTACAAAGCTTGAACAGTTGGTAAAAACAGAACAGTTAAAGTTGGGGGCCATTGTGGAAAGTTTAATAGATGGTGTGATTATGACTGACCGAGAGTATAAAGTTTTAATGGTAAATCCTGCTGCAAAAAAATATCTTGGTCTGGAAAAAACTTTAGATATTGATTTTTTTAAGTTAGTTAATAGTTTTGAAGACCATTTTGATATTCGCTCCAAACTAGAGGAAAGTATTGCTTTTGATAAAATAATTACCGAAAGAGAGGTCTTGATAAATGAAAAATTTTTTCAAATTGTTGTCGCCCCTGTTAAAGGGGAATCACACATAGTGGAAGATCAGATTCTGGGTTGTGTTGTTGTTTTTCATGATATTACAAAAGAGAAAGAATCAGAAAAATTCAAAGAAGACTTTAATTCTTTGATAGTTCACGAGCTTCGTGGTCCACTGGGCACTATCAAAAAAATTGGAGAAGTAATGCATGGTGAAAGAATAAGAGAAGATAAAACAACATACGATGAATATATTAAAATTGTTTTTGATAGTTCTTCACAAATGTTGGAACTTGTAGATGGGCTTTTGGACATTTCTAGGATTGAGTCGGGGAGGTTTGCTCTTTCTTCTCGTGTTTCAGAAATTAAAAATATTATAGAAGGTCGAGTTATTTTTTTCTCTACCTTGGCAAAAGATAAAGAGATTGAACTTATTTCAAAAGTTTCTGAAGATGTTCCTTCGGAAATTAAGTTTGATCCTCTTCGTATTGAACAGGCTTTAAGTAATCTACTTTCTAATTCTGTGAAATATACTAATCCTAAGGGTTTAATCGAGGTACAGGCTTTTTTACATAAAAAGGGAGAGAAGATAGTAGAAGAAGCTGAAAGAAATGGAGTAGTGTGGTTTATTACCGAAAGAGAAAACGAAGTTTTTTTTAACGTTCCAGATTGTGTGGTTGTGGGGGTTACGGATTCTGGGGAAGGGATTTCAAAAGAAAATCTTGAAAAAATGTTTATAAAATTCAACAAAGAAGAAATTTTAATGCAGAACAAAAGTGGTAAGAAAAGTACCGGTCTTGGTTTGGCTGTCGTTAAGGGTATAATAAGAGCTCACGGAGGAATTGTAGGGGTTGATTCAAGGGAAGGAGAGGGGAGTACTTTTTATTTTACTATTAATATATAATAAAAACATGACTAAAAGATTGCTTATTGTAGATGATGACAAAATATTTATAAAAATATTTAGAGACACTTTAATTAAAGATTACAATGGTAAATACGAAGTAGCCGTCGCCAATAATGGTATTGAAGCTTTGGCAAAGATGGAGGAATTTCATCCTGATCTTATTGTTTTAGACTTAAAAATGCCAGAAATGGATGGTCTTGAATTTCTTCGAGAGAGAAAACGAAGAGATCAAGGAATGCATATCCCTGTTCTTATTAGTTCTAACTTTTTTGATGCCGAAAAAGTGAGTGAAGGTTTGGATCTTGGTGTTAATGGATACGTTGTAAAATCTGATTATAGTATTAAAAGTATTGTTGACCATATGGATTCTTTGTTGGGAATAAAAACAGAGGATACCAAAGAGCCAGATATTTAATTTACTATTCTCTTGTTTTTTAATTTTTAAAACCCATGCTTTTTAGGTGTTTTTATAATGAAACACCTCTTTATTTCATTATGGGGTTGTCTTGTAAATTGTGTTCACCTCTGTATAATTCCTACTATGAATAGATATAGAACTTTTATTTTTGAGTCATATTTTTTTGATAAAGAAAAGAGAGAAATTATTTTTTTTTATTCTCTTGACGAGGAAGTTTCTTTTTGTGAAAAAATAATTTTGCCAAACAACGATTATTTTGATTATGACGAAAAAATATTAGATAAAGCTTTATTTAATCTCCATCTGATTGTTGGAATAAGTTACTATAAAACGTATTGTCCGGAGGAAATAAAAATTATCTCCGGAGTTTTGTCAAAAGAACAAGCCTTATTCTGGAATGATACTTATACCAAAGGTTTGGGGGAGTTCTTTTTCAAAAACAAAATTGATTTTCGGGGCCTAATTAATTTTCCCTATCAAGAAGATGTTCATACTTCTCCTTTAAGTATGGATTTCCCTGAACGAACTCTAGTTCCCCTAGGCGGTGGCAAGGATTCTATTGTGACTTCGGAATTGTTGAAGCAGGGAGAGGTAGATTTTGATTTTATCCGAACCGGGGAGAGCGACACGATTCAGAAAATATCCGAAAAAGCGGGCAAGAAAATTTTGTATATTAAAAGAGAATTATCTCCAGAAATTTTTCGTCTTAACAGTGAAGGTGTTTACAACGGGCATATTCCTATTACCGCCTTTATAAATTTTCTTTCTGTGACTGTTTGTGTCTTGTTTGGTTATAAGTACGTTGCCCATTCAATTGAAAAAAGTGCAGATGAGGGAAATGTAGAATATCTCGGTGAAATTATAAACCATCAATACAGCAAAAGTTTTGCTTTTGAAAAAGCTTTTTCAAAATATTTGCATGATTATATCAGCCCAAGTTTGGAAGTTTTTAGTTTATTGCGACCGTTTTCGGAACTGAAGATCGTCAAAATATTTTCCCAGTACCGTGATTATTTTCCTTTGTTCGCTAGCTGTAATGGGAATTGGAAAATAAACCAGAACGCACTGGAAGAAAAATGGTGTGGAACTTGTCCCAAATGTGCCTTCGTTTTTTTAGCTTTGGCGGCTTTTCTTCCCAAAGAAGAAGTGGTGAAGATTTTTGGGAAAAATCTTTTGGCTGAGGAAAGTCTCAATCCTCTTTTTCTTTCTCTCGTTGGTAAGCAGGACTTTAAGCCTTTTGAGTGTGTGGGTACTCTGGAGGAAAGTATGGCGGCTTTTATGTTGGCAAGCAGAAAGGGAGAATATCGGGATGATTTTGTGATGAAATATTTTGATAATAACATTTTTAAAAGTATCAAAAATCCAGATGAGATTATTGAAGATTCACTTTGGGTTGGTTCGGCCGATAATCTTCCTCAAAAATTTAAGGGTATTATTGAGAAGGTATGAACATCAATACTCTGGTGGACAAAAAAATAGTTTTGCTTGGTTTTGGTAGAGAAGGTGCCGAAACTTTGCGTATTCTCCGAAAATATTTTCCAGAAAAACATTTTACGATAGCCGACAAAAATGAAGAGTTGTCTTGCTCTGATAAAAAAGTGACTATTATCAAAGGAGAGGGATATCTCCGTTCCCTTGGAGATTTTGACGTGATTATCAAAACACCGGGAATTCCTATGTCGGGAGAACTAAAACCTTGGGCTGAAAAAATAACTTCAGCAACGCAAATCTTTTTTGATTCTTTGGACCCATCTAATATAGTTATTGGTGTTACTGGCTCAAAAGGGAAGAGTACGGTTTCTTCTTTGCTTTTTGAAGTACTTAAGGAATCTGGCAGAAAAGTAGAGATTATCGGAAACATAGGAATTCCCGCTCTTAAATTTATTAAACGTAAAAACACGATCTTTGTTTGTGAGCTCTCTAGTTATCAACTTGAGGGATTAAATTTTCATCCTCATATTTCTATTGTTACAAGTCTTTTTCCAGAACATCTTAATTATCATGAGGGGTTTAATAATTATTTTGCTGCGAAAAAAAACATCACTCTTGGACAATCTGAAAAAGATTTTTTTATTGTGCTCAAGCAATATAAAAAACTAACTAGTTTAAAAACCAAAGCAAAAAAAATAATTTGTGGTAATCAAGGAGAAGTATGGCGTGACGACAAATGGTTTTATGAGGGTAATAAAAAACTTTTCCCGACTAGTATTGTGAAAATACTAGGAGAACACAATAAAGACAACACCCTTGCTGTTATTGCTGCTGCTCATTTATTGAAGGTTGATAATAATGTTATCAAAAAAGCAATTTCCCAATTTTGCGGGTTACCTCATCGTTTGGAATATGTCGGTGAAAATAAAAATGTTTATTTTTATGATGATGCTATTTCAACAACACCAGAGTCGACAATAGCAGCGATTGAAGTATTCAAAACAAAGCTTGGGTCAATTATCTTGGGAGGGCAAGATAGAGGATATAAATTTGGTGGACTTGTACAAAAATTGAAGGAACACAAAATAACGGCCATTGTCCTTCTTCCTGATACGGGAAAAAAGATTGAAGGGTTTATAAACAAAGAAAAGGGATACTTCCCGTTACTTTTTTTTACCGACAAAATGGAAGAAGCTGTAGGTTTTTGTGCGGAAAACACGCCAAAGAAAAAGGTCTGCTTACTCTCCACAGCTTCGCCGAGTTATAGTTTGTACAAAAATTTTGAAGAAAAAGGTGATTTATTCAAAAAAGCAGTGAAAAGTCTTAAAAAATAAAGTAATATTTTGAAGTATATTAAGGGTTTTTCTCAGTCTTTTGGCAATTTTGAAAAAGGTTTTTGTTGACTTTTTTCTGTAAGAAGGTAATATACACTTAAGCCCAAAAGGGCGGTTTTTAATATAGATTGGAAATATGAATTTAGTTAATTATCTTAAAGAAACAAAAGAAGAGCTTAAACACGTTAGTTGGCCAACACAAAAACAAGTAATAATTTTTACAGCAATGGTTATTGTTATCTCTGTATTTGTGGCATATTTTTTAGGATTTTTTGATGCACTTTTTGTACGTATTTTAGGACGCATAATTTAATTTAATTTTTTATGGGTAAACAAGAAATAAAACAAGAACGAAATTGGTACGCTATTCATACCTACGTTGGATATGAAAATGCAGTATGTCGTAATCTTAAACAACGTATTGAGTCTCTTGTCATGGAAGATAAGATATTTAATGTGATTGTTCCTATAGAGAAGAAAATTAAGATTAAAGGAGGAAAACGGGTTGAAGTTGAAGAAAAGATTTATCCTGGGTATGTCATGGTGGATATGATTGTAACTGATGATTCTTGGTACGTAGTACGAAATACTCCGCGGGTAACTGGATTTGTTGGTGCGGGTATTCATCCAATTCCTCTTCAAAAATCTGAAGTAGAAGCACTCTTTAAGAGAATGAAGAGTGAGACTATAAAACACAAGATAGACCTTGTTACAGGAGAATCAGTAACAATAATTGATGGTCCATTCAAAGAATTGGAAGGAAAGGTAAATGAAGTTGACGAAGAACGCGGTAAGGTTAAAATACTGGTATCCATGTTTGGAAGGGAAACTCCTGTGGAATTAGACTTTCTTCAAGTAAAAAAAATCTAATTCGCTTCTCACAAGAGTAGAAGTATAAATTAATAACTAGAGATTAGAATATGGCTAAAAAAGTAACAAAAAAAATAAAGCTGCAAATTCCAGCAGGTAAAGCAACTCCAGCACCACCACTTGGTCCTGCTCTTGGTCAGGCTGGAATAAATATCGGAGAATTTGTAAATCAGTTCAATGACAAGACAAAAGCAATGATAGGGGACGTTCTTTCTGTTGAAATTTCTGTTTATGGTGATCGTTCTTTTGATTTTATTTTAAAAACTCCTCCAACGACTTCATTGATTCTTAAGGCTGCAGGTGTTAAAAATGGATCAGGTAAAAATATAACGAAAAAAGCTGGTTCAATTACAAAAGAACAGGTGAGAGAAATTGCTGAGAGAAAAATGGATGATTTAAACGCTAGTAGTATCGAAACAGCAATGAAGACTATTGAAGGTTCTTGTCGCTCAATGGGCATAGAAGTAAAAGGAGCATAAGCGACTATTTACTCAAGTGCAAAGCCATAGAAGTAAAAGGAGCATAAGCGACTATATGTTTTGATTGAATATAGATTTTCAAGGTAAAATAATTACTATTTATCTTAATTAAAATAGAAAAACCGCTCTAATGGGCGGTTTTTTTGTACTACTTTCAAATTTGTTTCAAGCCCCTTGTCAGGGTATAATCAATAGGAAGATATTTACTAATTTTTAAACACTACTAATTTATGTCTCAGTTTGAAATAGAAATAAAAAGCTTACTTGGCAGTGAAGAAAATGCTAATGAGTTAAAGAAAAAACTTAAGGAACTTGATTCTAATCTAGAATTGAAATCGCAAAACAAACAACTTAACCATTATTTTGTTGATGGAGACACGGAAGTTTTATACAGAAAAATGGTGGAATATTTACCATCGGATGATCATGAAAATTTTAAAAAAATATTAACTGAAGGAAAAGATTTTTCTATACGTACACGTCAACTTGATGATACTGTTATTTTTGTTGTTAAAGCATCAATTGACGACACAACCAGTTCAAATGGTATTTCTAGAATGGAGTTTGAGTCAAAGGTTTCTATGACTCTTGATGAACTAGACAAAATTCTTCTTGATTGTGGATTTTCATATCAGGCAAAATGGTCGCGTGAGAGGGAGGAATATAAAAGCGAAGACATGAATATTTGTATTGATAAAAATGCTGGCTACGGATATTTGGCAGAATTTGAAAAAGTGGTAGACGACGCAAGTGATGTCGAAAATATAAAAAAATCTCTTCGGGATGTTATGCAAAAACTAGGAGTTGAAGAGCTTTCTCAGGATAGGTTGGAACGAATGTTTGCCCATTATAATGAACATTGGCCAGATTATTATGGTACAGATAAGATTTTTATTATTGAATAAATATTTAATTAATTTATGTTTCTTTCTGATGAAGATATAAAAAAAGAAGTAAAAGCAGGAATAATTAGAATTGATGATTTTGATGAAAAAAGAGTTCAGCCGGCAAGTTACGATATTTTGTTAGGGAACAAATTTGTTTTAACTGAATCACACCAGAGTCAATATATAGATCCAGTAAGAAAGATTTTTCCCAAAACCAGAGAGGTTCAAATTGCTGATGATGGAGAATTTGTTCTCCATCCGGGGGTGAGTATTCTTGGAACTTCTTGGGATTTTTTTGGTTCAAGAGATTATTTAATCCAACTTTCGGGAAAATCTTCTCTCGCGCGGATTGGACTTTTGGTACACAATACGGCGGGAATTATAAACCCTGGGCACTATCTTAATATTACTCTAGAGTTGTGTAATTTGAACAACGTTCCCATTGTTTTGCGCCCTAAAATGGAGATTGCTCAGCTTTTATTTTCCAAGTTAGCCTCACCGGTAACTCACGATTATAAAGAAACAGGGCGTTACAATGGCGATAATTGGAACAACTTTACTCCTAAAAAACAATAGAAGAAAATAGATAAAAATTTATTGGATAAATTTAATTATTATATGGATAAAAATAAGAAGCATCCAGAGTATCAATATCTAGAACTTTTGGAAGACATTATGGAGAGTGGTTTTGAGAAACACGAATTCAATACAAATATTCCCATCAAAAGTGTCTTTGGAAGAATGATGCGTTTTGATTTATCGAATGATTTTCCTCTCCTCACAACAAAAAAAGTTTTTTTAAGAGGAATAATTCATGAACTTCTCTGGTTTCTTCGCGGGGACACAAACATCAAATATCTCGTTGATAATGATGTCCATATTTGGGATGACTGGCCATACAAAGAATATAAAAAGAAGATGGAGAAAAAAGAAGTTCCCGAACTTTCCCAGCAGGATTTTATCCAAAAAATAAAAGAGGATGATTCATTTGCTAAAGAATGGGGTGAGCTCGGCCCTGTCTACGGAAGACAGTGGAGAAAGTGGACGGCTTCTGATGGTCGGGAAATAGACCAACTAGCTTGGGCTATTGAAAAGACTAAAAATTATCCTGATAGAAAACATGCTTTAGTAAGTGCTTGGAACCCTGAATATATTTATGAAATGTCTCTTCCTGGAACAAGTATGGCTATTCCTCCTTGTCATACAATGTTTAATATTAATGTTACAAACAATAAACTCTCACTTTTGCTTTATCAGCGTAGTGCAGATATGTTTTTGGGTGTTCCATTTAATATTGCCAGTTACTCTCTTTTGACGATGATTTTGGCTCAGGTTTGTGGTTATGAAGTGGGGGAGTTCGTTCATACAATTGGAGACGCTCATATTTATGGAAACCATTACGATCAAGTTAGAGAGCAGGTTTCGCGACAACCTCGCAATTTTCCAACTATAAAAATAAATCCAGAAAAGAAAAATATTGACGATTTTGTTTTTGAAGATTTTGAGCTTGTTGAATATGATCCTCATCCAGCAATAAAAGGGGAGATTACTGTGGTAGGTGGTTTTAACGAAAAAGATAGAAAAGATTTTTCTAAAAAGAATTGTTCTTAAAATAATATGATTACAATAATTGCGGCGATGGACAAAAATAGAGTTATCGGAAAAGGAAATACTATTCCTTGGCATCTTCCGGCTGACTTTGAACATTTTAAGAAAACTACCATAGGATAT
>Ga0172381_10002060_pt1 | contig 22815 bp, 16 predicted proteins | sample Leawel6488metaG_FD_119754 | JGI IMG/M metagenome (GOLD analysis project Ga0172381, IMG submission 119754) | Leachate microbial communities from a municipal landfill in Southern Ontario, Canada - Leachate well 64-88 metaG | ecosystem: Engineered > Solid waste > Landfill > Unclassified | place...
AAACTGGATAGAGAAATTGCCACCATTGAGGTGGTCCTCATCCGTGATGCCTCCGCCCTCTGGAACGGTGCTCTCGAAGAACTCGCGGCCCTCCGCATACCGCTGTCGACCACCCTCCACGAATTCGAGGCAGACTATCGGCGCATAGACGAAGCACTGCGTACACTCCAGACCAAGGATGACGAACTGGAGCGCGATATCGACGACCGGGAGCGCGAGCTGCGCGGACTGGCGGCCGCCGGTGAGATCGCCACCCACGAGCAAGTACAAGCAGCCCGGATACATCGCGACGAGGGCTGGAGGCTGGTTCGCCAAGAATACATCGAGCGAGCGGAAGATCCTGACCGGCTATCGGATGCCTTTGCTTCTGGACTATCCTTACCTGCGGCCTACGAAGGCGCCGTGCGCGAAGCCGACCGTTTGGCCGATATCCTGCACGCTGACGCCGGACGCGCGGCCAATTACGAAACCACCCGCCAGCGTATCGCCGACATGCAGAAGACGCGCAGGGCGCTGTTCGCTCGACGCGATGCATTAAACGCGGAACTTGCCGAACTCGACATCCGTTGGGGCGCTATCGCTCAGTCTTTGGGCCAGTTGGATCTGACGCCGGCCGCTGCGATTGAATGGTGTCAGAAGCACTCCAACTGGGTCGAGCGCTATACGCTACTGGGAGCACAGCGCCAAGCGCGACAGGAGGTCGTCGAATTGCTGGCGACAACGCGTACCGGCCTGAGTGAGGCACTGACGGCTTGCGGGCTCCCCGGCTTGGCCGATGGTGAATTGCTGACCGCCGCGCTCGCCCGTGCCAAGACGGCGGTCGATGCTGCGCGACAGGCAGCTACTGCACGTGCCGCCCTGGTCGGGCAAATCACCCAGCAAGAGCTTGATCTGGATGACACTATTTCTCAGCAGGCACGGTCGACCGAGAAGATGAAGCTCTGGCAGAGCCGGTGGGACGAAACGGTGACCGCATTGCGTCTGCCTACTGGGTCGTTGCCGGCGGAGGCACGCGCCCGTATTGATGAGTTCAATGCACTCGCCAACACGCTGGACGCACTCGATGAGCTTACCCGTGAAGCCGAGTTGGAACGGGGCAAGCGTTCCAACTTTGAGGAGGCATTGTTCGCACTTGCAGGCGAGGTTGGCGAATCGGTCTCCGACAAGGACGCAGATCATCTGGTGTCCATGCTCTATGAGGAATTGGCCATCGCAAGGGAAGCGGATCGCCTGCGTAAACAGACTGATGTGGACATCGAACGCGAGAAGGCCCGGATTCAGCAGGCCCAACTCGCGGCATCATCGCAACGCGAGCGCTTGGCGGAGCTGGTTCGCCGCGCCGGGGTGCAGTCGCAAGACGAGTTGCCGCTGGTCGAGGCGAACTCCGTGCGCAAGCAGTTGCTTTCCGGCCGGATTGACGAGATTGGTGAGCAATTGGTACGCAGCGCTGCCAAGCCGCTCGCGGAGGTTCTGGCTGAAGTCGAAGGACATGACATCTCGGCCACGGCGGCACGGCTGACCGAGATCGAAGCAACAGCCAGAGATCATGAAGCGGAAGCAGAAACCGCCCATGCCCATTTACTCGAAGCGAACCGTGAGTTCGACGCAATCGACGGCAGCGATGCGGCGGCACAGGCACAGCAGGAGGCGGAAGAACTAATCGCTCGCATCGCCCGACATGCGCGTACTTATGCCCGCACCCGACTTGCCGAGGTTATCGTGTCGCGCGTCGTACAAGCCTACCGCGAGCGACACCAAGGACCAGTACTCCAGCGCGCGGGGGAAATCTTCGCGAGGATCACACTGGGAAGCTTCAGCGGTCTGACAACCGACTACGAGGACGACAAGCAGGTTCTGCTTGGCCAACGGCCAGAAGGCAACCGCGTCGGTGTCGCCGGAATGAGCCAGGGGGCACGGGATCAGCTTTTCTTGTCGCTACGCATTGCTGCAATCGAAGAGCATCTGAAGCAGCGGGAAGCCATTCCGCTGGTCATCGACGACCTGCTTGTTCAGTTCGACGATGCGCGTGCAGCAGCCACATTGTCGGTGCTGGCCGATCTGGCCCAACAGACCCAGGTGCTGTTCTTTACGCACCATGGGCATATTTGCGAGCTTGCTACGTCCGTGCTCCAGCCCGGCGCCTGGCGGCGGCACGATCTGGGCGCAGCCAGTGGCTGATCAGCGGAAAGGACCTGCTCTGAATAATAAGATGCTGGTCGGGAATCAGCCCAACAACGGGGAATGGCCGAACGATTCAGTACGCCTAACAAGGGTGAGCATTGAGGCGATGAGTAGACTGAAAAGGCTACCAGTAATTGGCAGCCCAAATTAGCGAGTGTAAAACCATGCTACTTTTGTACTGCTAAAAAGTAGTATGCCAAAGCCATTACCGCAAAAATTGCGACATGGATTTGCGGACCATATTTCTGATACACTTTTTTTGCATCAGAATTTGAGCTGAACAAAACAAGTGCGCCAAAATGAGTCATGCCTTGCAATGCAATATGCTTTTCTAAGCTGCTAAAATTGTTGCTATTCATTTGTAAAACTCCTCTGAAATTAAACACCGTGACCTAACAGGTTTTTAGTAAATCACCAATCATTCCTATCCGCAAGCTCTAATTATATTTCGTTATAATTCGAACCATAGTCACATGGCAGCGATGTGTTTGGGCACGCCCCGGATGATCCGTTCTTTGTTTCCCTGGACCTGTGGATTTCGTCAGCATCCTCGTCCCCACCCTATAACCCCTGCAAGAAATTCTTCAGGGATTACCCATGCTCTCCATCCACGCCAAAAAAGGCTCCACCGCCGAGCACGTCGCCCAGGTAGCCGACTACCCCGACGAACAGCCGGACCAGCGGCCCGAGCAGCAGAACCGTCCGGGGACCGGCACCGGCGCCATCGAAGACTATTACAGCCAGAGCAATGGGGGCACGCCCAGCATCTGGGTCGGGGCCGGAGCGGAAGCCTTTGGCCTGGCTGGCCAAGCCGTGGAACGCAAAACCATGACCAACCTCCTGCAGGGTCTTCATCCCGATGATGGTCGGGCGCTGGTGGACAAGGCCGGCCCGCAGCGCCGCTACGGCTATGACCTGACTTTTTCCGCACCCAAGAGCGTATCGATCGCCTGGGCGGTGGCCGATCGGGATCTCCGCGAGGCCATCGCCGCCGCCCATGATGCGGCCGTGGCGCAGGCATTGCGGCATATCGAGACGCATCTGCCGGTCGCCCGCCGCGGACACGCCGGCGAGGAACGCGAACGCGCGCACCTGATCACCGGCGTCTACCGCCATGCCAGCAGCCGCGAGCAGGATCCGCAGATCCACTCCCATGCCCTGCTCATGAACCTGGCGCAGCGGCTGGACGGGACCTGGGGCGCCATCGAATCCTGGGAGATCTACCGCCACAAGATGGCCCTGGGCGCCCTCTACCGGGCCGTCCTCGCACAACGGCTCCAGGAGATGGGCTTCGGCATCGAACGGGATGGGGACAGCTTTCGTATCCTGGGGGTTTCCGAGGATGCGGAAAGGGAATTTTCCCGGCGACGCCAGCAGATCGAGAAACTTCTGTTGGAGCGCGGCCGCGACAACGCCGAAGCTGCCGCGTTGGCCACCCTGGATACGCGCCGGCGCAAGGAAGTGATCGACCGGGCCATCCTCGCCGCCGACTGGCGGGAGCGTGCCGCCCATTATGGCCTGAGCGCGGAAACCGTGCAGGCATTGCGCCAGGGCTTGCTCGCCGCTTCCTATGACCGAGCCGCAGTATTGCGGGATCTCACCGCCCATGATTCGACCTTCGAAGAGCGGCACATCTGGCATCGGGTGGCCGTCGCGGCACAGGCCTGCGGCATGGGCTATGACGAGATCCGCGCCGAAGTGGCGCAGCTCCGGCGGGATGCCGAGATCGTTCCCCTGCAAGCTTTTGGACCGGCCCGTTTTACGACCCGGGAGATGCAGTCCATCGAGCAACAGATGGTCACCGATGCCCAGGCATTGGCCGCCGTGGACTGGCACTTGGTGGACGGCGCCACGGTGCGGCGCGCCATCGAGGAGGCCGACCGGGAAGCGGAGCAAAAAGGCTTCTCCCTATCGGAGGAACAACGCCGGGCCATCTGGCATATCACCCACCGGATCGGCGCCCTGCAGATGATCCAGGGCCACGCTGGCGCCGGCAAGACCACCATGCTCGACGCCGCGCGCCGGGCCTGGGAGGCCGCGGGGTTTCGGGTGCATGGCGCCGCCATCGCCAAAAAAGCGGCGCATGGACTTTTTCATGGCGCCAATATCGACAGTCAGTCCCTGGCGGCCCTCCTGCTTTCCCTGAAGCCGGGGGAGGATCCGGTCACCGGGGAACCGATCCCGCCTACGCGCACCTTGAGCGCCAGGGACGTGATCGTCATCGACGAGGCCGGCATGGTCGGTTCCCGCATGATGCAGGCGCTCCTCGCCCAGGTACGGGCATCCGGCGCCAAGCTGGTCCTGGTCGGCGATATCGCCCAACTCCAGGCCATCGACGCCGGCGGGGCATTCCGGGCACTCCAGAAAACAGGCCCGGATGCCGTGGCCTACCTGAAAGAAAACCTGCGGCAAAAGGGAGATAAAGCGGAGGACATGAAGAAAGTCGTGGCCCTCACCCGTCAGGGCGATGCGGCAAAGGCGCTGGAAATCCTCGATCGCCATGGCCTCATCGAAATCGCCGACGGCTGGCAGGAGGCGGCGGCCATGGCCGTCGGGCGATGGGCGAATCTCTACGATGCCGGGCGACCGCAGGAGGCATTGCTATTGGCGGCCACCAACGCCGCCACCGAAACCCTCAATGCACTCGCCCGCAACGTGTTGAAAAGCCGGGGCCTGCTCGATGACCGCCAAGCCGTCACCATCACCGTGCGCGACCGCCAGGGCAAGAGCCTCGGCCAGCGCGAGATCGCCCTCGGCGAGCGTCTGGTCTTCCGGGCCAACCGGAACCATGCCGGGATACTCAACAACGAGGCGGGGACCGTTACCGCGCTCAGCGAAGGTTTTCATGGCCCGGAGATCACCATCCGCAAGGACGACGGCGGCGAGATCACCATCATTCCCGGACAGCCCGTCCCGGAGGGCCGGCCGGAGCGGCAAATCTCGCCAGGGGCGGGCTACGCCCAGATCGAGTACGCCTACGCCGGCACCACCCACCGCAATCAGGGCACCACCGCCGATCACGTCGTGGTCTTCGCCGACGGCAGCATGGAGAGCCGCGAGAAAGCCTACGTAGACCTGTCCCGCATGCGGCACACCACCGCCGTGGTCTTTGCCCGCCCGGACATCGAAAACGACCTGGCGGAACTCGGCATGGAACCGGAGGTACAGGGTTTCGAAGCGATCAAAAAGATCATTGGCGCCATGAGCCGGTCGCAACAAAAGGATACCAGCCTGGACTATGCGGGAACCGATAAGCTTGAGCCCGAAACAGGCACGACAGAACCGACTCCGGCATCCATACCGAACAGGCGACACGTCGCTCCGTGATATTGGGGTTGCGGGAGCAGTGGAGTGTAAAACCAGACTCAACCGTTCCCATCACTGCTGATGCCCGACGAACCATTGCCGGATCACACCGGCGATCTCATTCTGGGTGGAAAGCGGCAGGTGCGTCAGGATAGGCCTCCGCCCAACGCCGGGAAGGCCATCGCGATCAGCAACCAGGCGAGGCAGAACAGGGATATCATTGCGGCCATGGGCGCTGGCGCGAAGCGCCCCCAAGCCACCCGATGCCAGAGCTTGGCAACGAGCCAGCTCAGCGCCCCCAAAAGGAGCAGACTCTTGGACGCGGGATGCGGGACAGGGAACGTCAGCCACCTGAGAAACAGCAGCGCGCCCGCCAGCCATAATATCCATGGGTTGTTGCGCAGTATCCATTGTATCATGTCCGTCCCTCCTCCTCCGATCCCGTGCCGTGTTCCGCTCCGGACTACTGCCCGCCCGTCTGGGACGGTTTCCGCCTGGGCCGGAACTGCTGCTGGATGTTCCCTTTCGTTTTCTCACCACCACTGTGCGTGTCCTGGGTGGCCTTCTTCCCACCCCGGTCGCCGCCCGATCCGCCGATCCAGGCCAGAATCCAGGCCGGCAACTCGTGGATGAGACCGAAGGCCATAGTGGTGATCACCACCAACAACACAATATATAGTATGGCTTCCCCGATCGCGTCAAACAGGCCCATGAAACCGCCCGAGCCGTTGACGAAGGTCGAGAGCACCGCCCCGCCGATGGTCCTGTCGAGCAGCCAGGAGGCTCCATACAGGATCCCCGTCCCGGCCATCAGGCCGATGACCATCAACACCGGCGTCAGGACCACCGTATTCAGCATCATCCAGCCCCGGGCGCCCATGCCGACGACCTCGTGCCCTTCCGGACTGGCATGGAACGCCGCCCACAAGGGTGCTGCGAAGACGGCCTCCACAAACAGGATCAACAGACTGATGATGGCCGTGATCCAGATGAAGAACGGAATGAGCGGGATCCATACCGAAAGGAAAACGCCCAAGGCGAACAGCACCTCCGCGAGAGTCTGCAGGAGATTGAGTATCGGCTTGGCCATCTTGGCCGCGGCCCCGGCAACCTGGCTCACCAGCGGGACATCGCCGGTGATGCCGCTCTCGGAACCTTCCGCCGCGCCTTTCGCGCCGTCTCCCGCGATCGCCATGGAAAACGCCTCCTCGCCCGCGGCTTCCAGCAGATAGCCTTCATTCTGGATACCGACCAGCGGATTGACATTGCGCGGCTCCTTCGCCGCCCAGGTGAGCGACTGGGCGATGCGGTAGTCCAGATAGGTCGCGACACCGCTCAAGCCGCCGGGCGTATGCATGGCGCCCATGCCCGCGGTTCCCGTGTTCTGGGGCGCCAGATAACTATCGCCGTTGTCCATGATGAAATGGATGAGGCGCACCTGGGAGCTGTGATAGCGCCCGTCGAAGAGCAATCCCCCCAACTCTCCCGGTCCCCCGAGCGTATTGTAGGTGCCGGTGTTGTTGATGGCGTTCTGGGCCACTTCGTTGAGCTTCATCATCCGCCACCACCACTCTCCGGCGGTAGCAAAGCCCTGGCTGTTCACCTTGGCGAGAAAGCCCTGCTCCACGGGCTGTTCGATGGCATCGATCTCCTGCACGCCTTCGGTCACCAGGGAGTTGGCGTAACTGTCCAGGGCACCGTCATACGTCGGCACCGAAGGCGTGCCGCCCATCACGATCGCTTGTGCCACCGGATTCAGCTTGCTGGCCAGTTGCGGGACGAGCTGGGCGTTGATCCGGTAAATGGCATTGTCGATCTGGGCGTGGGTGCTGTTCCCGCTGGCGCCCGACGCGTAGGTCACCGATCCGCAGACATCCGCGAAGGGCGCATCGAGCGCGCTGGCGATGGTCATGGACGGCAGGGTCCAGACCTGGGAGGTGTACGCCGTTGCCCAGGGATGCGCGGTCTGGCCATAGCCGACGGCATCCGCGATGTTGCTCAGGGAGTTCCAGACATCGGCGCTGGCATCGGCGGCGAAATTCGCGCGCGTCTGCTGTTCGACACCGCCGCCGTTCCCGGTCGCGAACGCCGCGACGCCCAACAGCGCGTTCGTCCGGATATTGTAGTTGACGGCGGCTGCGCAGCTTTCCGCTGTCATGATGCCCACCGCCAGATTCCGGACATGGGAGGGACTGACCACGACGCCGCCGATGGGATCCTGGACGATGTATTTGGCCGACAGACTCCAGGCATTGTCGGCGACCCCCACCGCGTTGCCCTCCAGCCAGATCATGATGCCCTGCACCGCCGAATAGCCGCCGTTGAAGACCGGCAGGATCATCGCCACCGCGAGGGCCATGCGGAACGATATCCACAGGGCGGACCAGCGTTTGCCCATCCACTGCCCTTCGTGCGCGGTCTTGAGGATACCGACAAAGATCACGTAGGCCACCCAGAAGCCGGCGAAAAACAGGACGATCTGGTTGAACCAGCCCAACAGGACCGACACCGGGGTGGTGGTGCCGTTGCCGATGCCGGTGGCGTCGTGGACGATCGGCCCGAGAATCCAGGACAGGGTGTTCATGAACAGGTCCGTGGAGGGCGGCGCCCAATACAGGCTCGCGGCCTGGGCGGGTCCGGAGAGGCCGATCAGGCCGACCAGCAGTAATCCCGGAAACCAGCGCGAACGTTTGTCCGGCCATTTCATGCCTCACTGTCCTCGCGGCCGCTGCCCATGGACGGCTCCATACACGGGTGACTCCGCCGTGGGCGCGGGGGCTGGCGCAGGGCCCAGACCGGGCTCCGTGGCAGGAGACGTGGCCGGCTCCGGTGACGCCCCGGCGGCCGCTTCCGAACCCAGCAGCAGATCCAGCGCCCAGCCCAGATGGAGTATTCCGCCCGTCGGCAGGATGGCCTCCTCGATCAGGCCTTCCGGGCCGGATTCGCCGGACTTCGTCTCTCTCGACGGGGTGTCGCGCGGGTCGTTCTCGTTCATGATGGCCCTCCAGCGGTCGGCAGGATGAGGTGGGGAGACAGCGCAAAAGAGCCGATGGCCAGGGCGGCCGGATAGCCGTTGTCGCCGATGCTCGACCCGGCCCCGGGCGGCATCTTGCGCCACACGACGCGCACCGTGGTCTCGTAGGTGTGCGTGACAAAACTTCCGGTCACGCCGCGGCCGACCGTCACCTGCAGGGGAAAGGTCACCTGCCAGTAGTACGTCTTCCGCCGTACCGTCACCGGCGCGTCGAACGGCAACGAAGAACCGATCTTCAGGCTGTGCGGGCGATTGCTGACCCGGGCATCCCGCAAAAACGCGCGGTACCGTTGATACGCCTGCGGCGTGAAATCCCGCCGCACGGACCGCTGCATCGCGTGCCAGCCGAAGGGCCCGCCGATCTCCAGCACCGTGTTGCTGATGCTGTTCTCGGCAAAATCGATGATGGTCCGATCACCGATGGTTTTCGGGATGTGGAGAAGCCCGGCGGGACCTTTTGATGTCGGCGCGGTGATGGCCAACGGCGGGACGGCTTCCGCCTTCTGCCGTTGATCTGGCCAAAGCGCTACCGCGCCCGCGATCACCGCAACCGCGGCGCCTGTGATGCCCGTGATCCATACCCACTTTTTCATATCCAATCTCCGTTTGCTGAGGCGGGTCACTTTTTATGGAGGTGCATGACCGGCCAGCACGAGACTGCCAGCACGGCCTCGATGACCAGGGCCACCAGCACGACGCCGGCCACGCCAACCGCAAAAAGGGGAATCCAGGCGATCGCGTTCATGCAGGCTCCTTCATTGATTGCCGCCGTTGTTGGCGGTGATACGGTTCATGGTGTTCACCACGGGGCGATATTCGACCTCGGTCTGCTGGGCCAGTTGTGCGGCCTCCAGCGCGGCGAGCTGGGTACGCTCCTGAAAGGCGATGTACTGGTATTGCAGGTTCTGCGCGAGCAGCAGGACGATCTCGCGCTGCAGAGCGGCCCCGGAAAGCTTGGCGATGTCGAGATACCATTGCGGATTACCGACCTCTCCCCGGTACTCATAGGCAAAGACCTGATCGAGGGAGGCGTTCTTGGGGAGCTGGACGCCCAGGTGCTGCAGCGATCGATCCAGGGATTGCCCCAGGCCGTGAATCGGCGTGTGCAGCGCGGCGATCTGGCGCAACGTGGTCTGCGCCAGGCTCATGCGCGCGGCATAGGACAGCTTCATGCCCACCGCAGCCTTGCCGGCCGGCGTTTGGTAGGTGTTCTTGTTCAGCACCCGGACCGGCAGGGTGTCGGTCAGGTTGTGAATGAGCGCCGCCCGGGCGATGGCATCCGTTTTGGGATTCTGCGGTGCCTGCAGTCCGTGGGTGCCGAGCAGCGTGGTTCCGGCGATGTCCGCATTGGGATCCACCGTGGTCGGCTGGTCGCAGATCCCCTCCCCTGCCTCGACCTGGCTGCAAAAATACAGGTTGTGGAGATTCCAGGACTTGTCCGGACCGGCGGTGGCGTGCAACACCGTCAGGCCCGCCGCCGCGGATTGTGCCACGGACTGCGCGCCGGAAATGGGATTGCCATCACCAAAGGCCCCGTTCGCGCCGGCCACCGAAGACGACAGGCTCTGCGCCGAACTGCCCGAGCACGGGACATTCGCGGGCATCTGGCTGTTCGCCTGCTCCTTGGCCATGGCCTGGGCGGCGCTGGCGTTGCGGATATTCCGGGACAGGGTATAACCCAGCCAGGAGATGTCGGCGCGGATCTGGTGCCCCAGGGCCTGGATGTTCTGTTGGGAGGCGAAGCCGCCGCCGCCCGTGAAAATGTTGGTGCAGCCGCCGCCTTCCCCGACGGGATAGCACTGCACCTGGCCAGAGACCCCCGACGTGGAGGGAATGTACCGGGAATACGGCGGATTGCCCAGGTAGGTGATGCTCCCGCCCCAGTTGCCAAAACCGGCCCCGCTGTCGGGCACGGGATTCCCCGTTACCGCTCCCGGCGTTCCGGCCCAGGCCAAGGGGGTTCCCAGCGCAAGGGTCATCGCTGCCGCCAGGAGCGTCTTATTGGAAGAGATTCTGGAAATTCGCATTGCCGGCGCCTCCCTGGGCATCGTTGATGGCATTCTGGACTGCGGACGGGTTCGTGGGCGGTGTCCATTGCACGGCGGTGGTATTGATGCCGACGGTGCCGCCCGTGCCGCCGCACGCGCTCTGGGCGGAACCGAACAGCGTTTGCAGGAGCTGAACGATCTGGCTGCCACCGTTCACGTTGCCCAGCAACTGGTCGAGATAGCCGAGCATCGTCCCGTAGTTGCCGAGCTGGTTTTCGCAAGCGACATTCTTGTAGACATGCGTCACGCTGTTGGCCGGGATGGGCTTTTGCGCATCGATCTGGGTCAGGGCCTGTTGCATCGCCGCCGCTTGGGCGGCCTGGCAATTCGCACAGTCACACGCCAGGGCATCGGGTGTGGTGAGCAAAGCCGTCAGCGGCAATATCCAGTACCACCGGTATCCGCGGCGCTTCATGCCCGCGCCTCCGGTTGCAGTTGCAACGCCTTCTCGATCATCCGGGTGATCTCCGGTTGCCGCATCTGCTCGACCTGCCGCAGGATCAACAGGGCGTCCCCTTCGGACCGGGCCACTTCGCGGGCCGCCGCGCTCCCCCCGGACGGGACCGCGCGCGCCAGCCGCCAGCGTTTCTGAAAATCCAGGGCCACATGGACCGGGGCGTAGGCCGCCAGGGTCTTGAAGTCTCCGCGCCGGTCATCCGGCAGTGATTGCAGCGTGGGGAGGGAATCCGCCAGTGCGGCGGGACCGTCATCGTCCAGCATGTCGGGATGCATCGCTTCCTCCTGATCAGCAGCCATACTGCTCACAGTAGTCATCATGGAAGACGGGCAATCCGCCGGTGTAGCCCTTTGCAAGGAACGAGCCCTTGGCAGCGGATGATCCTTTCGCAGGGTGCGATCCCTGTGTGGATTGCTGCAGCCTCTGGGTGGATCCCGTGCCCTGCGCGGGCGCATGCTTCGGCAGTGCGGGGCCGATGCGGAAGAAACCTGGTCGGCCGGCGATGCCGGACAGAGCGATTCCGGTGATCGGTCCGCTTCCCGTCATGATCGCGGCCTGTGCGGTCGCGGGACCCATCGCTAGCGCAAAAATCAACACCATCCCCTTGCGGGGCGCGAATCGTTTCATTGCCATTACCTCCTGCGGACGGAATGTCTTGCAGAGGTTATAGGCCCGCCATGGGAGAACGAACGAAACCGGCTGTGTCCGACGGGGCGCATGGGGTGTGAGGCCTTATTACCCCTGTCAGATCCCTTTCTGATGGAGACTCCGATGAGCCAAGTCCTGGATCAACTGCGGCTGCACGCCAAAGACCTCACCGGCCGGGAACCCCCGGTCTATCTCGATCGCCTGGAACACCTCCCCGCCTGGCGGGAGGCATTATCGCTCTGGCCACAACTGACCAGCGCGGAACGGCAGGACGAAGCGACCCAGAAACTCTTCGCGGCCAGCCCCGATGCCTGGTGGCCGGGATCGGTGTTGAACCGGTTGAACGAGTGGGACCGGCAACCGGAACTCATCGCTGACAATGCCCTGGTTACCCGCTACGCCACCCTGGCCGGATCCCTGTCGCATGCGGACCAGTTTGCGGATCTGCGCGATATCCAACTCCACCGCACCACGGACATCGCGCCGGAGACGGCGCTTTTTGCCGAACAGGCGCTTGCCCTGGAACATGCCATGACCCAGGGGCGACTGGAGCGTCTGGACCCCGCGCTGGTGGAGAGCGTCGCGGTACTGCGCCGGGAACGGCAGGACGGGGTTACCCCGGGCGGGGAAGGCAGTGTATTCCAGTTCCGCGGAGACAATGATTACCAGCGGGGCGACTTCGCGCGCTGGTTGGATACGACGCGCGCCTATGAGGCCAACATGCTCGGCTTGCATCTGATACCCGCCATAAAGACACCAGGCCCGGAGAAAGCTTCGGCGCCGGCGAATGCTAAGCTTTCCACGGAGGCACAGGACAATATGCCACCTGCGATGAGTGAGGTTGAATGGGAAAGCCTGCAACAGGCCCATGCGGACGAAGACCCAATAGCCTCTTCGGCCCCGCCGCTGGACCTCCCCGACGATCAACAGGCCGCCGTATTGGCGGCACAGCGGGATGCGGAGGAAAAGGCGCTGCAAGACATGGTCGATCCGCGTCCCTTGCCCGAAGAGGCGCAGGATAAACCCGTGCCAGTGGCTCCCCTCGCCAAGGATGCCGGGGATCCAGCGCCATTGCCACCGCCCGGTCCCACCTCTACGGCCCAGAATAACCGCCCCGCCGCATCACCAACCGGGAGAGGTCAGGCTCCCGGGCAGCAGCAGCCCCGCGCCCCTGTGCAAGCACAAACCGTCGTGATGCGCTCCCCGGGACTCCTTGCCCAGATCGCCCAGCGGCTGATTCCTACGAAAGCGGATCACCAGGCCGCGGAGGGCGCCAAGGAACAGGCCAGCCAGGCCGACAAGGCTCGCGAGGCATTCAGCGCCTTGCATGAGCACCTGGCCGACTTAAAAATAGAAGGATGGAAACTCTCCCGGCACCCCATGATGGACGTGGTGCGCAAGATGAGCCCGGACGGGCTGGAAAACGCGACCGATCAGCAAAAGGCCGCCGTCATCGCGCTCCTGCAGAAGACGCCGGACCTGCGGAAAGGACTCCAGCGGTTGCAGGAACATGCGCTGAAAATAGAGCGGCATGTAGATGCCATACAGACCCAGGCTCATCACCTCCCGGAGGCCGAGCGGAGCTCCTGGGAATCCATCACCGGACATCGCCTGCGAGGTGTCGAGGAATCCATCCGGAAGCTGCCTGATCCGGAATCGGGAGGGTCGCTTTGGGATCGCGTGAAAAGCGGATTACGGCGCATTGGGCAGTGGCTGGGAATCGTCGGTCCGGAACAGGCGGTGATTCTCAAGCGGGAAGTGGGGACCACGCCCAGCCTCATAGCCGAAGCACCTGCGGCCTCCTCCACTCCACCACCGAGCTACCATCCAGCACCAGGTATGCGGCACTGAATCCATCCCTCGGATAGATGGATCACTGGGCAGCCTGCGGGCTGCCTTTTTTCCAAGGATCACGGGGGCGGGTGCAGCACAAAATAGCCTGCGGCAGCACGATGCCGACCCACAGCTTGATGAATGACCGCTGAGCAGCGGAAAGCGGTCATTCCCGTCCAGCTTGGAGGGAGTGATATCGGCCATAATCGGTCACACGCCAAAAACCCGGCGAAGGCGATCGAGTAGGGCTAAGTGCCAAAGGGAAGCGTCACTGTTAGGCAGTCATTCCTGCGGAGATTTAAATTTTTGCGGAAGCTGCACGGTCAGGTCCGCCATAATCTCGTGAAACCCTTTCGCCCGGATCGGAAGCCGGGGGAGGTTCAAGGGAGATTCGGATGCCTTGGTGCCTGACCATGCGAAAGGAATAGTGGCCTTGACCGAATCCAGAATCTTTGGGTCGAGTTCCTGAAAACCCTGGAACCAAGAAGTCGCGAGAGTCCGGAAATTGTCAGTGATCGTCTCTTGTCTGTCGCGAATCATCGTTATTGCTATTGCCGCAGCAACCGGACGTATATTATCTGGAAGCGCCGGGCAGAGCAGCGCGCCGAAGTCGTCGAAGAACCCACTTCGCTGTGGCCGGTGGTTGCAGGCTGCCATCACCGCCGCCATGGCCTGGACGGAAAATTGGGGCGGCAAGCGGAAATTGAAAAGGGCGGCTTTGAGAGCCGCCATTTCGGCATCCTTCGCAGCGTCGGCCCGCTGACACAGACGCGAAAAAATGTCCGTCACCACCTGTTGCAGGCTGATGGGCACCAATGTTTGATCGAAAACAGCTCGGAAGCCAGCAACTGCGTCGAGAAATGACCCGGTTTCAACGAGTTTGGCGACAGCCTCTACCTCGAACTCCATGGCCACCCTCGGATTGATCCTGTCGTCTCGGAATAGCCGGTCTAGACCTCGCCCCGCTTGAATCTTGATCGTCCGGTCGCACAGTGCTTTCAGGCAACGTTCGAAGGCTTCTTCATTCGTCTGGGCGCTTGGGCAGATCTGGCGCGGATTGATGATTCTGATGCCGTAGGTCCGGCTCAGTTCCTCCATCGAGGGGGCGTACTCGTAAGCGAGGAGGTAGGATGGCGGCATTTCTCCGGAAAAAGCATTCTGAACACTGAGCAGCAGCTTGCCTACATTCTCGTCTTGCAGGCTGTAGCCGACGAAAAAAAGCCGCTTTCCGAGCAAGTCCGCGCGGAGCTTGATGTCGAGAGGATGGTCCTTCGACTCGATTCGCGCCTCGTAAGAGCGTTTGCCAAATACGAGCGACGAGGGAACATCGGGGTCGCCGTGGAATTTGATGAGGATCGGCTCTCCAGGGATGGCGTTGCTCAGATCCGCAAGCGTCACCACGCGCTGGTATGGTCGGCCATAGCGCTCAGCGACTAGCTCGAAGAGATTGTCCTGATTGGTCGTATAGAGAAGATTGAGCGACAGGCTGAGCAGGAGCCGGTGGGCCGAAACCTTTGCATCGTCGAAGTGGGACAGCACCAGCTTTTCCTTAAGAAAGCCGATGAACGCCACGTCGCCCAATGTGTTGGCGAAGGAATCAGATATCTCTGACAATAGGATGCTGTGCATCTGCCCGATCTGGTCTGCCATTTGCCGCGCAAGCCCGGCGGCTACGAAGCCCAATTGCGGACGGGAGATGCCAGCGCCAAAAAACGGCACTAGTTTGTGCTTGCTGAGCAGGTCCGCCATCTCGTCGAGAATGGCTCCCTCCCGTTCGTCGATGTAGGTGTGACCGTCCAAATCTGTCAGCGCCCCAGTCAAATTTCGCACCGCGCCATCATCGTAGCTATCAGTTGGTTGGATTCCTCTGCCGGTATTATCTTGGTCACTCCTCGGCCCATGAGTCCTGTCATAGCCAATCCCTTTGATCTGCACTCAGGTCTTCCCGCTTGGCGTCAACCTCGTAGGTCGATGCAATTCGATCGAGACAGCCTGCGGTTCGAACCCAATCGAACCTCAGGGCCTCTGCGTCAGCGCGGTAACGGGCGGCAAGGGCTCGCTCAAGCTCACCGCCATCATGTGGCATGCGAACTGTGACGCCACGGCGGTTGTACACGCCGATCTCGAAGCCTCGCTCCATGGCCCGGCTGCGAACCATCTCAATGATTTCTCGCACCGGCTCCGGCGGCCATGGCTGATCTGGCTCGCGCTTCGCTGCGGAAAGGATTTCACCGATTTTGCTGTCGCCGATTTCGCCTCGGCCAGCCTCTGCCAGAAGCTTCCTGGCCCGCTTGACCCAATCTTCCAAGGCGACCAGGTCGATGACGCCTTGATCGTCGGTGCCTGGCACAAGTGCCCAGTCGTGCAAGACATCATACGCTTGAGTCGCCAATTGACGTGCGCCGTCAATGTCCTCCGGCTCGGGTTCTTCTACCCCGCTGTCCTTGCCCGGCAGGAAGATCAGCTTGAGCAGGTACACATAGAAGTCGGGATCGCGGGCGAGGGCACGGTGCAGGGTGCGGGCTGGTCGCTGCGAATGCCGTAGCGCCTGAAAATAGCTCCACTCTAGCTCGACAATCTCCTGCTCGGTGACCTCAGGAGTCGTCTCCAGATAGTCAAGGATGATCACGAGCCAATAGCTCAGCATGACCACGTTGTTGCTGTCCGTCGGCGCAGCAGATTGCGCTGCCTTACGCAGGGTTTGCACAACAAGAGGGCCTGGAGGCTTGGCGGCGATGTTGTGGCCGAGCCAACCGATTGCGTCATGGCTCCGATCCGCCGCGGAAAGGTGTTCCGCTACATAGACCGGGTCAGCATCACCGGGGATGAGGTAGGCGGAGATGGTCTTCCAGTAGGCATTGGCCAGGCTCGCTGACCGGGACTCGATCTCTGCCCAAGTCTCCGGCGCGGGGGGGAGTGCATGAACGATTCGGATCTCGGCGCGCTCCCCCCAATTTTCTGCAATTGCTTGAGACCAAATCTGATGAACCCAGGTGTCTCCTCCCGCCCCAGCCTTCATTTTGAGGCCCCACATGATGCCGCTCCCGAAATCCGCCTCGCCCGCGTCGTCAGCAAGCAACCCCCGTTTCAACAGCGTGCGCTTAGTCGCGTCGGGTGCGTGAGACATTGCGACTGCCACACCAAGGGCGTTGTGCATCGTGATAGTCGCCGTGAAAGCGAAGAGGGCATCTTCTGACAGATCTGCAAGCAGAGCCTCGGCAGCCTGAACCTGTCTGGCCTCCAGTTCGTCGTGCTGCGCCTTGAAATCGACATTTGGTCGAAGATTCATAGCACCCGGTCGGAAAAGCCAGCGAACCCGATCCTCCACCCCGACGGGCTGCAGGATGTTGAACACTTGATCCAGCGGCTGCAGATCCTCTTCGGCTAATGCCCATTGAGCGTCTTTGAACCCGCGGTGTTTATCCAAGAGGCCACGTAACTTGTCGCGCAGGACCTCAATCTCGCCCGGCTCGGACAAGCCGACGACAAACCTTTCCAATTGCGCCGCCGCGTCCCCGCGCCACGCTGAATCGAAGTTGGCCCATAGATCGAACAGGGACTGCCAGCGTTCGATGCTACCTCCCACCTGAGCAAGCAGCCGCTCTCCAATGGCTCGCGACGCCTCTGCGACAGTGGACCAGGTGATCAGCTCAGGCTCGTCCGGAGCAAAGTCGCGCCAATTCGGCATGGATGAGGGCCCGGAGGTGTCATGGAATTTTGGTGCGAGCGCCATCAGAAGATTCCATCCGACGTCCGGATATTCTCGCACAACGCGGTCGATGACTTTCAGCCGTTGTGCCGGCGTCGCATAGGTCTGCGGGGACCATGTAACGAAGATCCGGCGCAGCGTCGCGGAGGGACGATTACCCCACTTGCCACCCGGATCAAGCTCATCCAAATGCGCCAGCAATAGGGCGGCGCGCATCACATAGTCCGGGCTGCGTGCGAGCATCTCTAGCGCCCACAGCAAGTTGGAAAGGTATTCAGCCGAGTGGAACATACCTTCATCACTTCGGAACAGCGACATGACTGCGGGGTCGCTCCCCTCCAGACCAGCCTCAAGCGCATCAAGGAACGCGTCGGGATCAGCCTCGGCGATATTGTGAAAGTCGCGGGACAGGGACCACCAGAGCGCTGCAGGAGCATTGTGCAACAGCTTGTGGACAGCGCCGCCCACGCGTCCAACGACATCGGTGATCAGCGCTGCCTGATTGGGATAGACCGCAGGAGCAATCATTGCTTCAGCCAAGCCTTGCCGTAGCGTACTGGAGATCTCCTCACCGAACTCGCCTTCCTCCTCGTAGTACTTGCCCTTTGGACGAGTGGCAAAGCGAGGGTTGATGGTACCGAGCACTTCTTGGTAAGCGGCTTCGAATCGGGCGAATTGGGTAGGGGTGACCTGCGCGCCGATCTGGGTCCAGAGATCGCGCAATGAGACAACCTTCCAGATGTTGCCTAAACGTACAATAGGGCCATCCAAGCTGGCTGCAAGCGGCGCAAGTACTGTCTCGAACTGCTCATAGGAGCACCCAGACAGCTTGCTAATAAGCTTTCGATCCGGCCCATTGGTGTCCATCCAAGCGCCGGCGAACATGGCTGCGATTAGCTCGGCTGGCGCCTGCTCGGCCCATCTTGTCCGATAATTCGGAGCCGCCGGCATGAGACGGCGTAGAACGGTGATGCTGCGCCCAGATGCGCGCGCGAACTGGTGAGCATGCTCCTCGGACAGTCCTGTCTGCGTGAGGGCCGCTTGCAGATGGAACCTCCAGGGACGAGCCAGGCGACTCGCGTTGGCAGAATCGTTGATGCCTGGCCCGTAGGCGGCGAACACGTAATGCCCAGTATCGACTAGACGTCGCGCCAAGCCAGCGTCAGGGTCAGGCATCACGATGATCAGAGGGGTGCCCAGGCCAAGTAATTGTCGGGCGGTCTCGTCCGTGTCCGTGACCACGCACCGACTCAAATATGAGAGGCGATAGGCTTCCGGTAATGGGCTGATCGCGGCGTATAAGAAGGCTATCGCCTCATCCGGAGCATCGGCTTGAATTGATATGAGTTGAGGCGTCTCACGAAGCCATTTCAGCACGGCCATGTGGCTTTCATCGCGGTTTGTCAACAAGACGTCGGGTGTAAGCGGTACCTTGGTCGTGCGCACCCACTCTTCCCAGACCTCATCCATATTGCGCAGGCCTTGGGGCCGACGTCCGATCTTTACAGAGAGCCACTGAGCGACGGCCGGATACATCTCTAGCCAATGGACAAGGTCGTCCCCATCGATGGCGACAACATCGCGCCAAACACCCAGAGCTTTCTTTTCGGCAACCCACTTTTCCTTACCGACGAAACGTTGTGGCGTGACGAAAACGAACGCGGTCCAGCTGCGATCGTGACCCATCGGATCTTTGGTCCGCTTGTCGAAGTCATCCCCCGCCTTCTTGCGGATCCCCGTACGCTGGGCACCAATCTCCCACACCGAATCGCCGTCCGGCACGAATTCGGACCCTGCAACCACGGTACATACGCCGTCCCACCCAGGATATTGTACGCTTTCGTCAGACGGAAAATGGACGGACGCGGCTGGGCCATGCGCCGCATAGATCAGGCGCCGCAGAAGTTCTGGCATTCCACTCTGGCCATCGCGGCGCTCTCCCCACTGGGAAAGGTGTGTTGCGTTGACCCACCGGACCAAGGAGCCGGGATGCGGGCTTGGGGGCGGCGGCGGCAGCATCGCCTTTTCCACAACTCCGCCTGCGATGAATTCTAGCAGCCTGTCGGACTTTCACGGGCCAGCCTATTGAGGTATAATTATTTACAATTCAACATGATGAGTGAACGATGGCCCACTTTATCGACCCCGACCGCAAGACCAGTTATCTCCTGCCTCCGTCCATGGAGGACTGGTTACCCGAAGGGCATCTTGCCCGCTTTATCGTCGAGGTCATTGAGCAGCTGGACCTCTCACGATTGGTTAAGCAATATGCCGGTCGAGGCTGCAAGGCCTATCATCCGGCAACACTGTTGGCTATTTTAGTCTACGGCTATGCCAATGGGGTGTTCTCCAGCCGCAAGCTGGAACAGGCCACCTATGATTCTGTAGCCTTCCGTTATCTCGCTGCAGGCAGCCATCCCGATCACGACACGCTGGCGAACTTCCGCCGCCGTTTCTTGGGTGAACTGCAAAACCTGTTCGTGCAGGTGCTGGAACTGGCCCAAGAAATGAAGCTGCTGAAGGTTGGCCGGGTTTGCCTGGATGGCACCAAGATCCACGCGAACGCCTCCAAACATCAAGCACTGTCCCACGGACATATCGAACAGATGGAGCGGCAACTGAAGGCCGAAGTGCAGGAATTGTTCGCGCTGGCAGAGCAAGCGGATCAGGCAGTCATTCCTGATGGTGTGAATTTGCCCGAGGAAATACGTCGCCGCGAAGACCGGCTGGTGGTGATGGCCGCCGCCAAGGCCAAGATTGCCGAACGGGTTCAAGCCCGTTATGAAAAAGAGAAGGTTCCTTACGACGAGAAGATGGCTCGTCGTGCCGAACGCGAAGCCATCGGGCAAAAGCCCAGGGGGAAGGCGCCCAAAGCGCCTGATCCCGCCCCGAAAGCGCGGGATCAGATCAACCTCACCGATGAGGAGTCCCGCATCATGCCGGTCTCGGGTGGCGGCTTTGAGCAGTCCTATAATGCCCAGGCCGCCGTCGATGACCAGACCATGCTGGTGGTGGCCACGGGTGTCAGCCAAGCACCGAATGACAAAGAGCAGGTACTCCCCATGCTGGAGACACTGCAAACCCAAGCTGCGGTATTGGGTCCCATGGAGGCGCTCGTTGCCGACACCGGCTACTGCAGTGAAAAGAATGTCGAAGCCTGTGAGGCGCTGGGCATCACCCCCTTCATTGCCGTGGCCCGGGAAGATCACCATCCGGACTGGCGGCAGCGGCATACCGAGCCTGAAGCACTGACGGAAGATGCCACCCTGATGCAGGCCATGATCCATCGCCTGAAGACCCAGGCTGGCCGCAGTGTTTACCGGCTACGCAAGCAAACGGTAGAACCGGTCTTCGGCATCATCAAATCAGTGATGGGATTCCGGCAGTTCTCATTGCGCGGACTGCATCAGGTACAGGGGGAATGGATCCTTGTTTGTCTGGCGTGGAATATAAAACGTATGGCCGTATTGCGCCTGTAGGACAGAAAAATGAAGAAAGCAGCAAAATATAGGGCAATAATGGGTGAAACCACCCCAAAAATAGCGTTTTCAAAAAACCATGGGCGGGAATGGGCGGCAGCCCGAAGCTAAAACCGACGGGCTGCTAGGCCTCTTGCCTCGAGCGATTCCCGGATCGCTTGGGCGTTGTTCGCCATCGGGATCCGCACGCCGCGCTCGAAGTCGGCCACAGTTGATGTCGCGACCCGAGCATCGGTCGCCAACTCCTGCTGCGACCACGCCAATAAAGCCCTGGCGGCTTTAACCTGCTCGGGACTTAGCATCTCATTCATGTATGACGTCCAACTAGAAATATGACGTCATCATACTTGATCAAACTTAGCAGTCAAGACGTGCGCAACTCTCCGCGCTCGCGACCAGATTAGTATGTGCGTGCCGATACTGCGTTGATCAAGTGGCGGCAGGCCGATGAACGCTGCAGGGCGCGGCTGCTCGATCACGCGTTCGTCAGCGTGCTGGTCAATTTGGTATCGACACAGACAGTGACATGAGCATCCGCATGCACGAAGGTTGGTTATGGCTTGCGGACGGCTCGGTGAACAAGCCCGACGCGGTCCAACTTTGTCGGTTAAAAGTCTGGTCTGGGCCTCGGCGACCGTCCGCTTGGGGCCGGATGATGTCATTTGCTTTACGCTGCTGAATGACCGCAATCAGTCTCAAAGAGCCATTCACTCCTAAATGCCAGGACCAGTCCGGCACGCCTTGACCCCGAGCGTTGTTCTCGAAAAATCGCCCCTTATTGACGTTTCTTTCATTGCCGCCGCTGCGGACCCTTCGGTGCAACCCCCAGCAATCGCGTCTGCAACGCTTCCCCTTCGATGTCCATGGACACCGGTGCGCCGGCCAGTTTCTCCTTCAGAACCAGCTCTATAGCGGCTAGCAGCGATGCCTCCTCCACCAGAGCATCCGCCGGCATCCCCAGTAACTCTCCCATCACTCGCAGGCCGGAAGACTCCAAAACCAACTGCCTGTGGATCTTCTCGTCGGACACATTCGTTCCGCTGCCATCAGCCTTCACGATCGATTCGCGGGACGACCGTGCTGGTTTGGGCGAGCGTCCCGCCTCGTGGTCTTGCGCCAGTGCGCCCTCGGAGATCAGGCTGTAATCCGCCATGGAAAGCAGCGGCATCAGATGGTTCAGATGGATCGCCGGAACATCGAAGTCCGGCACGTAGAAAGTATTGATCCAGACTCCGCGCTGAATCTCGCCGCGCTGCGTCTGGACCGTGGCCACGAGCAGGGCCTGCCCATCCCGTTGCGCCTTCACGGTCATGGGATCCAGAAAGGCGTCTTTCTGCAAGGTCGTGCGGGTTTCCTGCACCGGTTGCAGGGCACCCGGCTGATACCCGCCCGGCACGCCCCGCCAGACCTCGCCGGTGAGCTGCCGCGCGAGATCCAGAGTGTCCGGATCCTCCAGACCGAGAAACAGCTTGGTCCGGGTCGCGGCTCCGGCGATGGCATCAGCCACGGTCCTGAGCTTGTCCAGCATGTGCTTGTGGCTCTGCGCTCCCGGCGCCATGCAGAATCCCAATGACCGCGCCTCCTGAAAGATCACGTCCTCTCCCGGCACCATGTAGGCGGGCTTTTCATCCTCGATGATGTAGTAGGGATGGTCGGCCCTGGTGATGCGCGGCTCGGGATGCTCGCCCACCCGGCGCTCGGTCTTGCTCCCGAGAATGCGCGCCATCATGCCCTTGAGGTTGGCGATGACGATGCGGCCCAGGCTTTCCGCGCCCTTTTCGGACTTGCCCAGGGCCGGCAGGATGACCACCACGATGCGCCGGTGCACGGCCACGTCCAGCCAGTCCACTTCCGGATAGGGGGTGGCGGAGATATAGCCGTACTGGTCGGCGAGCAGACCCAGGCTGTTCACGAGCTGCTGGGCCACATAGCTGTGCTGTTCACCCCGGGAGGCCATCTGCAGCTGCAGTTGGCGGGCCGTCTCCGGATCCACGGCGTCGCCCGACCCCTTGGCCGGTGCCTGGGGATCGAAGCCGCCGGGCAAGGTGCTGAGGTAGGTCAGCACCCCGCCCATCAGGTCCGGGGGCATGCGCGCGTCGCGGGCCAGCTGTTCGAGGGTG
>Ga0172381_10002061_pt1 | contig 22801 bp, 23 predicted proteins | sample Leawel6488metaG_FD_119754 | JGI IMG/M metagenome (GOLD analysis project Ga0172381, IMG submission 119754) | Leachate microbial communities from a municipal landfill in Southern Ontario, Canada - Leachate well 64-88 metaG | ecosystem: Engineered > Solid waste > Landfill > Unclassified | place...
CCTCTTGATAGGCGTAAGGATTTAGCAGATAAACTAGGCAGTCAATGGGCTGATCAGTTAAGGATTAGGTATTCTAATTATGTTAGATTGGCTAAGCGACCTGAAGTCAGGTATGTCCTAGAAACAATATGTAATGAAGCAATTGTAACTAGCGAATCGGGTCAGATCTCGACTCTTAAGATATTCGAGAATTTTCCAAATGTCTCAATAGGAAATGCAACTAAGGTACAGTTACAGCAAGATTTCAATGAAATGTTGCAGACTGTAATGGATTTTGACGACAATGCATGGGATTGGTTTAAGAAATTTCTGATCGAAGGTGGTTTATTCTTTGAAGTTGGTTATTCTGAGTCAATGAATCAAATCACAGGTATTCGTCTATTGCCTTCATATAACATGATCGTTGTTGTGGAAGATGGAGTCGTCGTTGGTTATCGCCAGATAATCGATAAGACTGCATATGATACCAATCGCCAGAATATGACCTATTATACAATGGGCGGTGATTTAACGAAAGATTATGTAGACTACCATCCAAATCAAATTCTATGGTGGGACTATAAAGAGCGTGGATTCGGTGGAATTAACGATAGACAGTCCTTCCTCGAAAATGCTAGAAAAGTTGCTAATCAACTCAAGAATATCGAAGATTCAATTGTTCGTTATCGTATTCTAAGAGGTCATGAAAAGAGAGCCTTCTACATACCTACGGGGAATATGCCCCCAATTAAGGCCGAAGAGCATTTGAGGAGACAGTCAGAAAATCTAAATCGTCGCTTATACTACAATACCGAAGATGGTACCATTGTAGGTCTAGAAAAGATCACTGCGATGATGGAGGATTATTACTTCGCATTGCCTGAAGGTTCTCAAGCTGCAAAGATTGATACCATCGCAGCGGGCGCAAATTTAGGTGAAATCACCGACTTGAATTACTTTAAGCAGTTGTTGTATCAGGCGCTATTGTTCCCTGCATCTCGCAGTGTGACGATGGCAGGGCAGCAACAGGCACAGGCTACTGTAGGTAAGCCCGGAGAAATCACCCGAGATGAAATAGTATTAACTCGATTCATCGAGCGACTTCAGAGATCATTCTCAACTCAGGTTGCAATTCCATTATTCATAATGTATCTAGAAACAATGGATAAGTATGAAGCCGATATAAAGAATGAGAAATATTTCACTTGTAAATTTACTCAATCTAATCTATTTAAGCTATATAAAGAAGCTGAAGTAACAAATACTAGATTCGATATTCTTGAAAAGGCTTCTAAGTATATCGATGATGGCACCGAAGGTCCTAATTCGATATTCGCTAAGGAATTCGTGTTGAAGAAATATTTCAATCTTTCGGATGAAGAATTCGCAGAAAATATGATATTGATTCAACGTGAAAGATTGGCAACTGCTAGAAATATTGCAAAGAAGAAGCAAATTGATCAAGAGAATATGGAACTATCCAATCCATCTGATATGACAGGTGGCGGCGGAGGTGGACAGTTCGGTGATTTCGGATCTGCAGTAAATGGAATGGGCGGAGCACCTGAACCTGCACCCGGAGGTACTGAAGAGATACCTGCAGAAAATGCCCCAATCCCTGAAGAGGGCGAGGCTCCAGCTACAGCCGAGAACATTGGATAATTTAATTATATTCAACATAAAACTAAATAATAATCATGGAAGTTTCTAGCAATTCATCTAGCTCGAATAAATTAGTAGAATCTCTACTCAATCGAGACTTTGTGACATTTAGTAAATATCTTCAAGAATCTGTTGAAGTAACAGAAAAGAAATTAGTTAGAACATATTCCAATAGAATAAAGGAAGAACTAAATGCCTAATTTAATACTTGAAGGGCGAGATATTGTTGGCCATAAGGGGTCTACAATAGCTGACTATCAAAGTGAGAATAAGTTACAGCCAATATATGAAAATGTATTTGGAGGTCACGAAAAAAGACTTAAATTAGAAGGAACTGCAATTCTATGTGAAGTTGAGGGTATTAACGGTAGAATATACACTAGTTCACATATGGATAATCAAGCAAAGAAATACACTAAAAATTATATAGAAACATTCAATTCACTCGGTGAATTAAATCACCCAGCCGTCACCTCTGAAGGCGAACACATCTTACTTCCTGTCACTGAAATCAATCTAGAAAAAGCCTGCCATCTAATTGAAAAATTATATATGGTAGGAGATGAATTGAAGATTAAGTCTCGTGTTATTACTGATCTGCCATGCGGAGCTATTATTGCAGCATTGGTGAAGAATGGTATTCCAGTTGGAAACTCATTAAGAGGTCTAGGTTCCATTTATAAGATGAATGGAAAACTATATGTTGCAGACGATTATGAATTAATTACCGTTGATATTGTAGGACGACCTTCTTACGGCAAGTCTGCAATGCTTCACGCTATCACTGAGGCAGTTAATGCCCATGAGATACCGCTCTTAACAGAGGCAGTTGAAAAAGCTGTTAGGGAATTTAAGCAAGAAGTTGATTACAATACTAAGAGACATAACGTCACAATGGAGACATCATATCACTCAATCAATAAGTTGCTGGAGGCATTGAAGGGCTAATGGGAAATCAAGCAGATAAAACTAGCCTAGAGGCACAGTATAGGGAAAAGTTTGAAGGACTCAAATCGGATCTCGACCGTAGATTGCAATCGTTTATCGCTGAATCTATTATGAAAAATTCATTTGAATCACCTGAACTAAAAGCACAGGTAGAAGTATATCGACCAGTTGTCGAATCTATGGTTAGAGTTCTAAAAGAGAGTGGAATTCTAAATGCGGGAAAGAATGAAGTTGCAGAATTACCTAATGAAGTAGTTGGAATAATTACTGAACAGACTGAAGTAATTAACAATCAATCTCAAAAAATCAAGGAGCTTAAGATGCGCGTGAAGCTACATGAGATGATTTCGAATCATCTAGCTGGACTGAATAAGGATATTATCAGAGAAGCTATTACTAAATTTCAAGGCGAATCAGAAATGCCTGACGAGGAACTAGTTAAGCAATTAACTCAATTTGTGAATACAAGAAAGCCAAGTCAGAAAAAGATTCAGTTTGAATCAATTGACTATGATATTGATGAAGTAGACGCAATACTTGAGGGTACTACTTCTAACAAAGGTGAATTTAGACCTAAGAAAAAGATCAGTATACCAGGATTAAAGAAAAGAATAGTAAATGAGGCTTCTGAGGTAGTGTTACCTGATGATAATCAAGAATTGGGACCAGCAGACGAATTTATGAGAGATTTCGGTCACCTATAATAGAAACTTGGAAATTTAATAGAGAAAGGCCATCAGAAGATGGCCTTTTTCATTTCTTCTACATATTTTGGCATGTTTTTTTGTTAGACATTAGAAGTGGCTAAATATTAAACAAGGAACGAATAATTCCTTATTAACTACCAAGAGGTAAAAATAGAATGTCTACAACTCTTTACTCTAAGCATGGCTCGCTCATGAAGAAATGGGCACCAGTCATCGAGTCAACTCAGGTTGGCCGAAAGATTGAAGGAACTGCACAGGCTGCAGTTATGTCCGTCTGTCTTGAAAACCAGTATAAGCTGAATAAGGGATTCCTTCCTGAATCGCAGAACGTAACTAGCGATATGGCAATGTTCCAACAGTATGCAATGCCTATTGTTCGAAGGATGTTGCCTGAGCTACTTGCAATGAATGTAACTCAGGTTCAGCCTCTAACTGGTCCTACTGGATTGGCATACGCAATGAGATTTGCATATGACGACGGTAATGCACTATATGATGGAAACGGAAACTTCATCGGAAACGAAATGGGTTACAACACCGTTTTCCCTCAGTTCACTGGTCGCGGAACTTCTGCCGCTCCTAGCGCATTTACCACTCAACAGGGTGAATTGCTTTCCAACTATTCTGAGGTTCCGGGACAGACTACCCTTCAGAATCTTGGCACCGCAAACGCTCCTGACGGAGAGCAGATTGCTCGCGGTAAGTTGGTTGTCGAGTCCAAGGCTATTAAGGCTGGAACCCGTGCAATCAAGACCGCTTACACCATCGAGCTTCAGCAGGACTTGGCCGCAGTTCACGGTCAGGACGTTGAAACCCTCATGATGGAAGGACTCCAGTACGAGCTTCAGCAGGAACTCGACAGGGAACTCCTAATCCGTATGCGTTCTGCAGCAATCAACACCGCTCTTGGCGGAGCCGCTCCTTTCGTGATCGACGTTACTCCCGGCGTTACCACCTCCTCGGGTAACATCATTGCAGGTGACGGTCGCTGGTCGCAGGAGAAGTTTGCTAACGTCGTGAACGCAATCATCGCAGCAGCTAACTTCCTACGCCGTACCACTCGTCTCGGCCCCGGTAACTTTGCAATCGTCTCACAGGACGTTGCAACTGCACTCCAGAGCTTGAACACTGGTATCTTCACGGCAAATACTGCAGATGTTGACGGTACTGTCATGGGTGTTAAGATCGGTACTATCCACGGCTCCAGAATCGACGTTTACGTTGATACCTTCGCAAACAACAGCTACGCGCTCGTTGGTTACAAGGGACAGAAGCCCGGACACGCTGGTATCGTGTATCTCCCATATATTCCTCTCATGGTTCAGAAGACCGTCGGTTCTGAAGATGCATCTCCAAGGATCATCCTCAAGACCCGTTACGCAATCCTCGACAACCTCTTCGGATCTGGCTTGTTCTATCGTGAAATTCGTTTCACTGGATTGAATGGCTACTTCGGAAACGTGTTCGCAAATATCACCACCAGCTACTAATCCTAGCTGAAGGTTGATCTGAGCCTAGGGGTCTGCAGAAATGCAGGCCCTTTTTTGTTTACTTTTTTGAGTGTTCATAGTATCTTAAACACATGAGGAGGTCCATATGCTCAATGTTCATCTCGGATGCAAGGTTGAGGATAGTACAGTTGTCAAGACTGGTCGAATCTTGTTAGAACTCCTTGAAGACGATCACTATGAGTCTTTTTATATAGGTTTCTGTGATAGGAATTCTGAGGAAATATTTGGAGGATCTTATTTGAGAATCGATTCTATTACTACAATCAGAGAACTTTTTTACTTAATAGGGTATACCATCGCAGATCGAGAAATTGCATATAGTGAAACGATACAAAAAAATCTCCCATTGCTGGGAGATTTCAAATCAAATATCGGCAATTATTTGAATAGATTCGATATTATAGGTTTTTACGAGAGAAATATTCTAGCGACTCAGCAAACGCTTCCATGAATATCGACTGAGATTCATGAAAATGACTCATTTGATGATTAGTAAATCTCTGATCTGCACCTGCAGGCACATTATCCTTAAAGCCCTTAACTTCCTTACCGTGTTTAATGATTTGAGTGCTTATATTACCAATCTCAGGTCCAGAATTCACTAGATTATCTGCAATCTTATCCATTATGTCGATAATACTATTAGGTCCTAGTAGGTGCTCCTTATAAGCTCTAATTGTAGCCTGAAAAGGAAATTCACCGTAATAGAACTTTTCAATTGCTTCTTTTAGATGGGTTATTTCTTTCTTGAAATCCTCAATAGGATGCCCACTCTTCTTGTCAACAATCTGCCTGACAATAATACTAATGAACATAGCAAGTCTATTTCCTGATGAACGCTTAGCTTCCGCAAGAGCCTTCTTTAATATCCCATCCTGTGCTGGATTCGAAAGGAACTTATGGGAGAGAATCAAAGAGGCTAGTTTTTTCTTGGCTTCTGGATCTGTCTCATCATGATATTGTCTGGTTAACTGCTCTAATATCTTTGTAACCTTATCAGAAAATATTAGTAGAGCACTGAAAGCCTCAGGATCTACAGATCCCTTTCTGCTTAATTCCGCGAGAGTTTTATCTGCAATTCTGTTTAGGGTGTTACCTGCTTCAGTAGAGGCTTCTAAGAATGTCCTTCTAGATATACACTCGGTTAGATATGATCCATATCCGAGTTTTACCTTAGGCATACTTGATTCCATGATAGCTACAGGGATCATATCAGCAAGTTCATACGTTTTCATTATTTACCTCTAGGTTTATTTATTGGAAGAAGCTAAATATTAGCATGTTTATAACAAGAGATCAAGTAAAAGAACTAATACTGTTGGAACTTGGTGCTCCAATGGTTGACATTAATCTAAAGCTAATTCCAGATGCAATAAGCCCAATGAACCACTTAGATAAAGCAATTAACGAAACGATGGATTTGTTTTTTAGATATAACACAAATGAATCAGTATATCAGACTTGGATTATGATACCTGCAATTCCACACCAGTCAATTTATAAAATGCCACATAATGTAGAAAGTGTTATTGAACTATGGCCATCTAGGGGAGGTATTCTACAATCGCCGTTCATGATGGTGGATACTAGCTCGATGGAAACTCTAATATCGTTGAATGCAAACTTCAACGAATGGGATATTGTTTCATACACATCATCTAGACTATTTCTATCAGAAGTGAATAAAGCTGTTGGAGAGCAATTCTATCCAAAACTAATAGTCAATGAAAAAGGCGAAAAAGAACTTCACATATATCCACCTCCAAGAGACACTGGATTCCCAAGAACTATTGTAGGTAGGGCATATAAGAGGGCTGAATTAGGTACTATATACGGACATCCATTTTTTGTAAAGATAGCGGCTGGTTTGTTGATGCAGATTTGGGGAAGATCTATAGGAAAATACGACAGAACTCTACCCGGAGGAGGTAGAGTTAATGCAACCGAAATCAAGAATGATGGTAAAGAAATGTTCGAATTGTGGTTTAATATGTTGAAAAATGAATCTGCTCCTCCATTAGGAGCCGCATATTAAGTTTTGCTGATCTCTAAAATATCAACATACATTAAATCCTCATCAGTTTTTGAAAAAATGGTATGTTTATTACCATTTTTCATTTTCTGGGGATTTTTATGCTTGCTAGTTGTCGTGTCTACTAGAAAATTCTCGAATTCATCAACTGAGTTAACTTCAGTTTCAATTACAATAGGGTGAATGAAACCGTCATCGAGTACCGAAAATCCTTTACCCATTACGAGTGTTTGAACACTATATTTGATCGAGTATTTTTTGTGATTTGTTGGTTTGGTAGCCTTCATTTCTTGCGAGGCTAATAGCCGATCTCTAACGCTACTTGCGCTTTTGCCAGTATATCCAGACAATTCTATCATCTTAATGCTCCAAATTAGAGTGAGAATCCCATCCTGACGCTATAGAATATGCGTCTAATGCAGTTTTATTCCTGCTCATCACTTTCTTAATATTGGATAGTGCTCTTTTTCTAATTCGGTCGTATTCACATGGTTGAATATCCAATGCATCCATTATTTCTTCTTTACTCTTCACTGAATTATTATCGTTCAATCCGAAATGATACTGTAGATAATATCTTTCTTTATTGCTATCTACTGAATATATATAATCCCTAATCACTTCACGTAATTTGCGAATGGTGAAAGAATCAGTTTCGTCTATGATATTTACGTCCATTAGATTTTCTTCAAATGAAGCATCCACCGAAGAATTACCGTTAATGTCTAGATTCTGTTCACGAGGATTAACGTCTATCTGATAATAGTTGAAGTTAATATCCATATTCGACAGTGAAGATATTTTTTTCTTCATCCTATCGATGATTTCCTCTTCGGTCGCATCTCTCCCTAGCAATACTTTTAGATCTCTTCTAATCCTATCGATTTCTTTTGATTGTTCCCTGACATTTACAGGGATCCTGATTAGTGAGTCTTTATCTGCAATGGCCCTGTTAATCGAAGCCTTGATCCACTGTGAAGCATAAGTACTGAATTTGATACCTAGTTCACAATTATAGAGTTCTATTGCCCTACGAAGACCTATTACTCCCTCGGAGAACAGATCCTTCACTGTCATGCAATCTGTATTTCTGTAGGATGATAGAATTCTTAAAACTATTTTTACATTAGAAAGGCATATCTTTTCTACGTAAAAATCCAAATCTCGTAATAGAATATCAACGATTGAATTTTTTCTGTTATTAATTGTATATTCTGTTAAGCATGCTAGATAAATGTCATATGATATATTGTATTTCTGTAGTTTACTTATAACTTCTAATCTTGAATATTCATTAATCTTCCGAACGAATTCAGTTGACTTAGCCAAATTTGAATCGTATTCGGTTTCATTAGTAAATTTACACGGCATGAATGCTTCATGTTCGCATCCTTTTTCAACCAATTTACCTATTTCTACTAGGAAGGTTGCGTAAGATCTATCATCTTTCAAAATTAGTCTGAAGATTCTATTCTTGGCAATTGAAATACACGAAAAAACAAAATGCTCTTGTTCTTTCATTAAAATTGGATTTTTAGCGACCGTTCTCTCTAGTGAACTCTTGAGCGCACTAAATTCAGTTTGGAACATTAACATCTCCGTGTGGGTGCGGCGATGTGTCAGAAAATCCTTGGAAAGATAGTCTCCAACGCCTTGACTAACTCATCAATCTCTACACCCTCTGCCTTATTGACAAAGTAATTTAATGACTTGGCTGTTGTCAACCCTAAAATAAATGAGGTGTCAAGATACATCGAAATGATAATGTTCATTTTATCTTCTAGAGAATTTTCATCTTCAGAATCATCCTTCGGACCAATCATGTAATCTGTTAATTTAGTAATAAGTCTAGTGGTTGACTCTATAATAGCTTCTTGCGAATTACTATCGCTCATAGAAATAGTATCTACGTCAATTACTTTAATAGCAACGTCATATTTCTTAGCGTACTCAATAAAAACGCTAACAAAGTATTCACATGCCCTCAAATATATATCAACCTGTTCCTGAAATATCTTATCATATAATTCATTTGATTTTTCTTGTAATTCACTTTCAGGTGTACTGCCATCGCATGCTGTAAGAATGTCAGAAACCAATCGATCTCGAACTCCAGTGAAGTCTACCCCCAACTGAGCTAATGCGATTGTGATTTTATTAGAAGCGTCCGCGAAGGCTTCTTCAGTTAAAGGTTCTTCATTGGTGTCCATACTTAGATTGTAGCATCAAAAGAAGTAGGAATAAATACCAATGTGACCGAACTATTAGATATAGTGCTGATCAAGTATACCGGATTGGCAGGCAAGGCTACGGAAGTAAACAGTATTTCGTATAAATCCGTCGATTCAGCAACATACTTAGACAGCATAGACTCAATCAATTACCCCATAAGAGCGCCATATGGACCAAGTCCGGTGAATCGTTCATACGAAAGTTGGATTAAGTTCAAATTGAAGTTGCATCTAAAATACCAGAAATATCTACATGGAACCACAATGCAACTTCCATGTAGAGGCGAAGGATGTCACGGGGTACAAACATATACAAAAATAGTAAATCCATGTTTATGGTTGAAATTCAAATGCTACGACGACTTTGAAATCAAATATGGATTTGCTGAAAATTTCAGAGCACCTATTAGAAGTGAAAGTGATATAGCAACTACGAATGTTCGAAACATACAATATGACAAGTTTAGTGATGAGTATTCAGTTGAAATACCATTAAGCTCAACAGGTGAAATAATGTTAGGAGATCTTGATAGTTTTGAAAGCGACTATTTTGTCTCTCAGCTATCTGCTTATAAGGGATGTGAATTCCAAAACAAGATTATGAGCCTTAAACTAAATTACGAACTAGTTTAAGTACCTGCTTCAATATCTATTTTTCTGGATAGCTCTAGTTCAGTCTGTATTCCCGCCGCATTCGACTTGACAACATTAGAATCTTCCACTGATAGAAGAGATTTACCTGTGTTCTGATTAATTTCTCTTCCATTGTTGAGCAATGACAGAACATTTTTAGATACAACGGCCCTGTTCATCCCGCTTTCAAATGCTTCCTGTGCTTTCTTTTTTACATTGCCGCCACCAAGCCTGTCCAACTCGTCATATAACACGTTATTAGAGGCTATGAGGCCGTTTATGAGAGCCATTAGGTATTCGTTGGTTGAACCTTGCAAAACGCTTACAATACCCTCCGAGCCGCCTAGAACGTCAATCAATGAGTCTCGAATTGCTTTAGCTAAAGCAGTTCCTTTTTTACGAGTTTTTAATGGAAAACCCTTGAGTGCCGCTGGCTTCACAACTTCATCTAAATCACCGTATCCGTTTATTTTTAAGTTGTTGTATATTGTTTGAAGAGTTCTTTCGGAAAAGCAATCGGCCACATTATTATTAGGGCCTACGTTTAATATTCCAAATTCATAAGGTTTAATTGAAACTTCACCTGACTTAAATTCAATTGTTAGATCTGTTCCAGATAATGTACACTTCGATGCATTCAAATAGATATTCTGCGTAATAATGGAGTTTATCAGAGTCGAAACCTGCGATTTGTCAATAGTGGTATTTTCTAGACTAATAACCATCAACAAACCCTTTTGATAACTATCATCGAATGGTAGACTCCAAGTAACTCCAACCTTCAGCAATTCACTCTTCAGAGAATCATAGTCAAACTGATGTAAATAATAAGACTTAAACTTACCGTTAAGATTAGGATGTGTCTTGTTAATGTCGCTATTAGATGCTTTTGTTGTATTTGGAGTGAATTTGTTCGAAAAGAAATTGGCACTATTTCCATTACTAGGTGAGCTAGAAGAAGAAGTCCTTTTTGCAGTAATAGAATCAAAATTGAAAGATGGATTTAATGTTTCTAGTTGAATTAAGCCGTTAAGTGCATGGTCATCAGGTCTAACATATGCTTTTTTAAGGAACGCTCCATATGGGAGATATGAACTAACGTCTCTCCAGAAGATATATTGCTGTTGAGTCACATAAACGCCAACAGGCACTTCCATTGAACCAAGTAATGGATATTCTACTAATTTTGTAGCATACTCTGCTTTTATGGAGATAATTGTAGAGTCTGACTCTGACGGTTTTACTAAGAGCATATCTCTATTTAAGCATCTTCATCTTTTTCATCTTCCATGTATGAAAGATTAACTCCTTCAAGATCCAATCCATTGAAACTGAATTCTCGATCTATAACGTGGACTTCCTGCGGATATTCTTCTTCATAATAGAATTCCTCTCGTTCATAGAAGTGACGAGCTAGATTTGACCTGAACTCCATATCATGTTTAGCTCTAGTTGAATAATACGATTCTTCTAGAACGTGGTGAAGGTCAAATATTCGAGCCATTTGTTTAGATTCATGCAACCTGAGACTTCTTCCGATAGACTGTAATATCTTTGTATATGATTTACAGTCAGATGAGAATATGACATTATGTAAGTTTTTCATATTAAATCCAGTTCCAAATGTTGCATATGTTGCAACTACAATCATACCAGATTCTTTTTCTATTTCAGCTAATATCTCATCTCGTTTCTTAACAGAAACCTTACCATGCGCAAATCTAATCTTAAATTCTGGGTGTTGCTTTTGAAGCATTTCCACCATATTATCTACTTCCTTATTCTCGACATATTTCATTAAAATGAGAGTATTTTGATCCTTGGTAATTACTCCATCGCGAATCAAACTATGTATGGCATATTCATGTGACTTAGTTAGTCTAGATAGCTCATATTCTGCATTAAGCGGAATTTTCTTCTTTCTGCACAATTCGATGGTGTATTTGTCGTATGGAATTTTAACTTCAACTATGGTAGCTTTTGAAAGCTCCCCTCTTTCTATTAATTCCTTAGACGAAATAATCTGCTGTATGTCACCGAAATTTCCAATCAGAACTTTCTGATTCAAAATATGGCGGGGTATTGTTCCAGTTAATCCAAATCTATATTCTGCATTAGAACATGCCGAGACTACCTTATTAATGACAGCGTGATCATTCTTTGCAGTATGAAGTTCATCAACCATTAAACAAGAGAATCTTTTGAAATAATCCTCAAATGACTTATTCTCTAATAAGGACCCCATTGACTGCCAAGTGCTAATGAGAATTGGTTTTCTAATAGCTATTTTCTTTTCAGCGACAGTAAAGTCAGAATGATACATTCCGACATAATTTTCTATATCTGTCCAGCCATAGTCATCTCTGAAGTTTCTATATAGCTGATTAACTAGGTTGATATTAGGTACTAGAATGAGAAAATTCATGTCTGGATTAATGGCTCGTCTAAAGAATCTAACAATCATATACATTGCTAGGCTCTTTCCTGCTCCAGTAGCCGCTCTAAATGCAGATCTTTTTAGTTTTAGAGCTAGTTCGAGTATCTTTACTTGATAATCTCTAGGAGTTAATCCACTCTTCTTTTGAATAGCATTACATAATGAAGTTACTAGTTCAGAATAATCAACTCTATCTGAAAATGAATTTATTATTTCATCGTCTATTTGAACAGTCCATCCGAACTGTCTCAATGATCTGACAGCTTCTCTAACCAATCCCATAGGAAGTAAACTAGGTATGATTTTGTATAACCTAACTTTTCCATCATACTTAGAGAATCTCTTTTTTCTATTAGCTTGAAATCTAGGATCAAACATGAATCCTTCAGGTCTAATAGCATATAGATTATCTAGAGTCACATACGGACTCTGTTTATATGGATCTTCTGGAGTTGGGTTCCAAATTACCTTAGCATGTGAATTATCTATTTTCTTAAATATTACCATTTATGATGAAGTGCTTTATTTTTAGAGTTTCTAAGGCATTCTTAATAGTAAATGACATGTCTTTTAGTCTTGCTAAAGCCATTTCAATTACTGCTATTACTGCCTTTATATTATTTATCTTCTCTTCTAACTCAATATGTTCATCACTAAGAATAATGATGTTTCTTATTTCTTTATCGTTTAGAAGAACTCCGTTATGTGCTTCTGGATCTCTTTTATACTTATAGGTAATATCAGCTTCTAGAGCTAATAATTTTCTTTCATTTTTGCTTAGTCCAGTAGTATATTTGGTGTGTTTTTTAAGCCACTTTCCAATGAGAATGTTTATATTTGCATTGTAATTATATAGTAGATCAAGATCAGTAGGGACTTCAGTATCTTCTTCGAATTCTTGCATCAATTTAGTAATCGAGTCATCTCTAGACTTTTCAAAAGCCTTTATTGATGGACTTTCAAATTTCTTATTAATGTCGTCTATGATTCCGCTGCGGAGTTGATTGTAGTTGACATAGTTCTTGACTTCGGGACTGCTGGAGTCTTTAGAGTCTTTCGAGACTTTTTTAGTTTTCTTTTCTCTTTCCATACTTATATTTTAACGCTGATTTTTGGGATTCAGCTTAGATATGTCCAGATTCTCAATGAGTCTATTCAGTCTAGAATGTCTATTCTTTTTTCATATTTTTGATTTTTAGTATTATCTGGAGATCCATAGAATGTAGAGTCTGTAGAGTCTGTAAAAGAATCTAGCCAGACGCTCCTCACCCAGTTCCCCCTATCCCCCTATCCATCATTTTGAGTTATGATGGTAAGATAGAAGTACTTATTTCCGTATACGCAAATACTGAAACTCTATTTGCGCACCCGTTCCCCCTCGAAGATTGACCGAATGGATGTTACTCTTAGGCTTGTCTCTTCCCTTACATCCGGCCCACTTGCGTTCCCATACTGTAATCCGAAGGTTACGATATGCAACGATCTCCGTAGCGTCACACGGCCAGCTTCGTCAGCTTTGGCATCCCTTGACTCCGTGCAACTCAAACTTTCGTCTGTGAGTATCTTAGCACATTTTTTCTACATACTATGTGAAAGTGCTACAATTACAGTAAAGGAGCAGACATGAACGTGGAATCTAAGGTGCTTAAGCTCGCTCGCGAAGGAAAAACAGTAAACTACATATGCGAAAACGTGAGGACTGAAGGTCCTTATTTTGTAACCAGAACTCAAGTTGCTAATATTCTAATTGACTACATTACTAATTCAGATAATAACTTGAAGGCTCCATCTGAAACTTCGAGTTTCTCTGTGATTGAAGAAATCAAAGACGATAAAAATTCCAAAGAAATCACAATCAAGTATTCAGGGAAACAGAAGTCACTTGATGAATTGCTGTCTGAGTTAGATGTTGATCGCAGTATATGGGACGTTTCAAACGTAACTTACAATGAATGGGATGGAATGAGGCCAAATGATCAAGGTCTAATTAAACTCCATCAAATTAAGGTTTCCTTCAGACGCATTAAGTTAATTACAAATTATGAAATTCCGGCGGCGGTTAGTGTCTACATCCAACCTTCAGCATCTAAAAAGATTCTTAAGAATAAGAGCAAGTCTATTAAGACCGCATTAGTCCTACCAGATATGCAAGTAGGATTTCGCAGAAATATGATAAATGGAAAATTAACGGCAATTCACGATAGACAGGCAATGGATGTTGCTCTTCAGATCGCAAGATATATTAAGCCAGATCGAATTGTTCTTTTGGGAGATAATCTAGATCTTCCTCAAGAATCCAAGTATCCTACTGGACCTGAATTCTACTTTACTACTCAAGCTGCGGCTGTTGAATTAGCTTGGTGGCTTGCTCAGTTTAGAGATATTGACCCTGATATGGAGATTGATTATATAGCTGGAAATCATGACATTAGGGCTGAGAAGGCTTTAATGCAGAATGCTATTTCAGCATACGGTCTAAAATCTGTTGATGATCTAGACGGCCCTCCTCTACTCTCCATTCCAAAGTTGCTCGGATTGGATAGGATGAATATTACATATCATCCCAACTATCCACAGGGCAAAGTAGTGCTAAATGACAATTTAGTATGTATTCATGGAGAAATAGCTAAGGGTGAATCAGGCGCTACTGTTTCTGCAGTTGTCAAGGATACTAGAGTATCTGTGATTCAGGGACATATCCATCGATATGAGGTAGCCACCAAGACTCTATGGGGTGCGGACGATACTGCTTACATGTATACTGCAGCATCGTTTGGATGTCTCTGTAAGATTGATCCCGGTGCAGTACCCGGAGCTAAGGCATATCAGAACTGGCAACAAGGTGTGGGAATAGTATATTACGAAGATACTGGACTACAGCAATTCAGGCAGGAATTCGTTCCTATCATAAATGGAAGATCCATATTACAATTTGAGGTATTCGAATCTAACGATGAACAAGAAATCATCAATGCGATAGAATATGATACTAATTACAAGGTGAGCTAATGTTTAATGTGCTAGATGGTATCAGTACAATACCCATTGACCCTGACTGGCGATATGTTACAGATCCATACTGGAGGTCTTCATATAAAGCCCCCTCGTGGATATATGATATTGTCGGTAAGGACTCGACTGCGTCTATGCAAAAAGTAGTTGAAATATTAGATGATTTTTATGGAGAATTAATGAGTGATGGCATATGCTATGCAATTAAACTTAAACTACTACCTTTCTTGGGTGATAGATGTTTAACAGTTGACTTGCAAGTGAATAATTCTGGTATTGAAGTTATTGTTGCATTTGACGATGACGATGGTCTAAGAAAAACAGTGAGGCTAGATTAATGGAAGAAAGCTACTTTCCCTCAGAAGAAGTAGACGAGGAAGCATTCAGGGAATGCTTTTTTCGTTTCAAGAATCTAATACATACTGTTGATTCTGACCCAATGCGTAAGAATGAACTAGCACTTAAGATTGCAAGTGAATATTACAAAGAAGGATATACTAAGAGAGTGATTGAGTTGGCAGAATATATGTATTTTCGAACTTCGGAAAACTTCCATAGTGCTACCATATCAGAGAAGAAGGTTGAAACTCCAAAACCGAAGGAAAATAGACCTTCAAACCCTTATAGCAGATACAGGATCTAAATGTCTCACACAATTTCACTTAAGACTCTCAGGGGTGCTAATTTTTTACGATTTGGAAATGAGGAATTCGTTTTCAATTTCTATGACGGCGTGATAGGGTTGATGGGTGAAAATGGATTAGGGAAGTCAGCCATTTTAGATGCAGTGTGTATTTGCTTATTTAATGAAACATATAGACAGTCCACTCAATCAGAATGGACCAATAACATAAACGAGAAGGGTTTATATCTTAGTCTTCTATTGGAGACTCAAGGTGCTACAGTTGATACGTACTTGATCGTCAGAAAGCCAACATCTAGGAAGGCTTCCGAGAGATTAATGATTTACAAGAATGATGTTCTCTTAACAGGAGTGCCTGATTTTCAAGAGTACATCGAGAATACTATTCTTGGATTTGGTGTTAATATTTTTAAGAATACTATTGCAGTATCTGGAGGAACTCCCTTCATTTCAATGACTCCTGAACAGAAGCGTAAGTTTTCTGAGAATTTATTTTCTATTAAGCAGATCAGGGATTATAAGAAGAAGGTAAACGAAAGATTAAGCGAAGCTCAGCTATCGAAAAGAATGGTTTCTCAGGAAATTGTAACTGCTGAAAGTAAAATAGTAGAATACACTAATGTCATAAACATGGCAAATTCTAATATTGAAGAGGAAATTGCAGAAATTGACGAGCAGATCAGGATTATTGAAGAAACTCAAAACACTTCGAGAGATAATATTACAGCACTTACTGAGGAAATTGCTTTATTCAGAGATAAAATTTCTGAAGCTGAGAATGAAGTAGTTCTTCTTAATCAAAAACTGGTTGAATTAGATGCTAATGGACTATACAATGCAATAGCGAAGGTTAATGCCGAACTCGAAGTGTGTAAAAGAGACTATAAGAGAGAGAAAAATGAGATTGATCGAATAGCGCCTAATGTAATTTGTACTCAATGCGGAAATTCGTTTAGTGTAGAGCAGGCTGAAACACATAAGAAGAAACATGAGGGTGTTTGTAAAGAAATTTCTATAAAAGGTAAAGAGTTGCGAGCGGAACTAGATCGGCTTTCTGCATTATTGCCTGTGGTAGATAATGTAAAAAATGCAATTACATCAGTAAGGAACGAAATTAATGCATATAATCTAGAAATCAATAAGAGAAATTCTACTGTATATTCAACAGCATCATATATTCATACTCTCGATCATTCAAAGCATTCGTATGGAGTGAAGAAGACAAAGTTACTTGAGAAGCCTGAAGAAAGTGATGTTAAGGCATTTGCCGTAAAATCAATAGATGATGCCAATACATTAATAGCCAATAAAAATAGTGAATTAGCATTACTTGAGAGAAAGATTAACGCATACAATTACATTATTGGAATGTGTTCTGATGAAGGAATTAAGCGAATGCTCTTACGCGAGTTTATGCCAGTACTCAATAAACTAATAGCATTCTACCTCGACAGATTCGATTTACCCGTTACTGTTGAGTTTGATGAATATTTCAATCATACGCTTACTGCTCCAAAGGGTTTAGGTCAGAAGCATTCCATGATGTCGAAGGGTCAGAAGACTCGAATCAATCTGGCTATTCTTTTTGCCATGGTAGACCTTGTGAAACGTATTGGAAACATAAAGTGTAATACACTAATGTTAGACGAATTCGCGGATGAGGGCTTAGACGCCAAGGGATTCTCAGCCGCAGTAGATTCCATTCGAAAGGTGGCCGATAAGGATAACAAGAGTATTGTTCTTATTACTCATAAACAAGAAGATATTCTATATGACAATTTAGATGCATTATATGAGCTTGAACTAAAGAATCAATTTAGTGTCCTGCGAGAAGTTAAGAGTTTTTGATACTAAATATTATAGGAGGCATTTATGAGAAATGAAGATACCTTAATTTCGGATCTGTTCAGATTATCTTCTTTTCAGTGGAATATGCAATTAGCTGAAGAATTCAATATTGATATTGGGTCCTTAATAGTAGCAATGAATGACTATAATTATAGTCAGCCGAGTGAAAAAACAATTCACGAATCATTACTTAAAAACCCAATTAATTTGGTAAATGTATTAGAGTTTGATTCTTCTGATGAAAAAAGCCAACCAGTATCAGATCCTAACATGGTTGGAAGAATAATTGCATCTATTAGGCGCGGAATATCTGAAGTTTCGGTTGACTATGGTAAATCTTTTCGGAGTTACATGTTCTTCGGGATCGATTTCACTTCATGTGATTTACCTGGAACGGTTATGGATGGTTGTGTTTTTAGTAACTGTAGCTTCATTGACTGTATAATTCCTGCATGGTATTTTTCGGCAGGTAAATTTGTAGAGTGTCAATTCAATGGCTGTGATCTAGGTGATTCAAATTTTAATAAAGTCGGTTTCTTTGGAGTTACATTCATCGATTGTAATCTAGAAGGGGCTAGTTTCTTCGACTGTGTCCAGCATATTGTATCTTACTATAATTGTGAAATGGACGGAATGACTTTAGTATCAGGTAGTATGCATAAGGTAGAGTTTGAATCAAGTTCAATGAAAAGAGCTACATTAGCTGGAACAATAATAAGCGTGTCGCAGTTTATGAATTCTAGCATGAAGAATGCTCAAATAATAAACAATCGATTCGTTGGTTGTGTATTTGATAGATTGCATGTAGATTCAGCCATTCAAGTAGCTAATGCATATTTGGGGTGCAATATTCCAGTAGAACTTGAAGATTTCTTTATGGAAGATGTTGAAATTGGGTCTGATGAAGAATATCAAGATGAAGATTCACCTGAAGAGTTGAGTGATAAGTCATTCGATGATATTATGGGTGGAGATGACGATGACGATGAATGATTACGCTAAATTGTTTAATGAACTATATGTTAAAGAAAATCCATTACTCGTATTTGAGTCCTCCGAATCGCCATACCATGACTATCATTTACGAATTACAGAGACTGATTCGTATTACTCAAGTATGATTAGGGTTTCTACTAATAAAATGAGTAAGTGGAATATGACAAGTGAACAGATTATGAGCAATGTCTTAATGAGCTATTATACAGGATTCTTTGAATTATTTTGTGAAGATGATCTAGTAGAGACTTTTTATGATACATTCCCTCTTTATTGCGAGGAAGTTTTATTAGATAATTCTGGTTATGTTTTCAAAGACATTCTAGGAGATACTTTTTTACACTACGCAAGTTACTCATTTGATTGTAAGATTGGCCTGCTTGAGCTATTTAACATAGTGCGTCGTAAAAACAGTAAGGTTCTCAATCCATTACTCAGCTTGAAGAATTTAGATGGATTAACTCCTCTTAATATAATGTTGCTAAAATAATATAAAAGAGGTGTGATATGAGCGATATAGAAAACTCCGAGACTTCATCTGACTTGAATGAATATCTAGATTTTGAAGAGAGTCTTAAAAGAAAGTTAGAAGCTAAGAATAAGCCTAAGAAGGCTAAGAAAGAAGTAACCCCGAAATATTACATTGATCCTGAAGTGCTTGAAGCCAACCTTCGAGAATATGTAATAATGCGAAGCATAAATCCCGATCATGAAATAGGTAGAAAATTAGGTCTTAATATTATTCAGATAGTTGAAGAATATAGTAAAGGTGCCCAATTCAGATCGTATTATAATGGATGGAATGAAGATATGAAGTCTAGGGCACATGAGCATATCTGCAGATACGCCCACGGATATAATATCAACTATGTAAATACTCTTGAATTTTTGATTAGATGGCTTTTTAGGAAGAAGACATACGTACTTCAAGATTGGCTGAACACTCGTGGAATTTCATATCAGAAGTTTTACAATAGTCTACTAGAAGTTAAGATAAAGACCCCGAATGGTAAAGAAAAGACCAAAATGGGTCGTAAGATATTTGAATATGATTTTCGTAAGCTAAACAATCCAGAAGTATTGATTGACCTAATGAGTGATGAAGTTAAAGGAATGACTATTACTTCTCCAATTTTTAATGAGGAAACTTTCAGAGAAGAGATTTTTGGTAGGTGGCCAGAAACACTATTACGGGATTTTGAAGATCAGGTAAAGAGAAACCCATTCAATTATCTGACAAAGTATGCATACAACGCTTTCATCGCAGTGATTAAAGAAGAAAAGGCTATCTCGGATAATAGTCAGAGCTTTGAAGAGAAGATGAAATATAATCAGGACTCTTTTGACGACGATAATAACGACGGAGAAGATAGATACACTCAATTGAACGTAGATCGATTAGATTGGGATAGTAATCCGTTTCAGTAATGCTGATTGTTCCGAAAAAAACATTTGAATACAGGGAACTGGATTCAAGTCCTAGAATATTCATAGATCTAGAAGGCACTTTGAGTGACTTTTATAGATATTTTGCTCAGATTAATTACTATGATATGAGAAGTAAAGGTATTTCTATTTCTGAAATATCTCCTGAAGTATATCGTAAGAGATCGATAATCAGGAAATATATGCATAAGCGAATGAGTAATCAGAAATTAGATTATTGGGCTAAGGTTCCGAAAACTAGATGCGCAGATGCTTTGTGGCGTAGCCTTAAGCCATTCAAGCCATACATATTTACTGGATCTATTGAGGGTGATCTTACGATGGAGATGGGTAAATTGAAATGGTGTAGAAAAAGGACTCACCTTGGTTTCAAAAATGCTGATCTTGATAGAGTTCTAGTCAATAAGGATCGCTTCGAGTATGCTAAAAATGGAATATGCCCTAATATTCTAATAGACGATGATTCTGAAAACTGTGCAATGTGGGAACGTGCAGGTGGAATATCGTACTATTATATGGATCATGCCTTTGTTGTAGATAAGATCATAGATGATGTAAAGTCAGACCTCATCAAGTATTCGAACATAGAATTTTTACTCAAATGGGACGAATCTCTGAGCAGGTACGTGTACTAGAAGCTATCATAAGTACATGAGTAAAATAGCAATAGTCGGTGATTTTCATTTAGGTATCGCGCCAAACAATTCTCTTAAGTTTGAGGTGTTGTTTGAGTCACAGAAGCGTTTCTTTACTGAAACATTAATCCCAGTATTGACGGAAAGAGGGATCGATACAATTATCTTCACTGGCGACTTGTATGATCAGCGTAGGAGAATTGATTCTAAGATAGCTCAATTTGTTGAAGGTTTGTTTCAGAATGAACTCAAAAACTTCAAATGTATCGTTCTTCAAGGCAATCACGATACCTATTATAAAGACGATCTAACAATTACGTCATTGTCTAATATTTGGTCAAAACCTAACGTAACGGCCATCACTAAAATAACACCAATGGAAATAAAAGGTGTGAAGTTCCTCTTAGTACCTTGGCTCACAAGCACAATGAGTCAATCTTTTGAGGAGAATGTAAATAAAGTATCTGGAAAGTTTAAGTATGTTGTAGGGCATTTCGAAACCGTTGGATTTCCTTTTGAAGCAGGTTCCATATGCACAAATGGGATGAATCCTGATATACTATTCAATAATTTTGAAAATACAATATCAGGGCATTTCCACACACAAAGCTATCGTGAGTTGAATGGACACAGTATTCATTACGTTGGAACACCATTCCAATTGACATTTGCAGATGCTACTGAGAAAAAAGGTTTTCATATTTTGGATGTAGTAACAAATGAGAGAGAATTTATTGAAAATACTTCATCTAGTCGATTTGTTAAACTAAAGAGTAGATCTGATATAGAGAAATATCCTACTTTACAGAATTGTTTTGTTGAATTAGAGTATATAGATGGAACTACTGAAGATGAATTGTATATCATAGAAAAGGAAGTTTTATCTAAGAATCCTGTTTCATATAAGGCATATTTGAAGGTAATTGACAGCGTAGACGAAATCAATTCAGACAAAACACCTGAAGAAGTCAAGATTTTCGAAGATATGAGTGTTGCAATTTACAGCGAAAATATGGTTTCAATGACAAGAGTATTCTTAGAAGCAAATCCATACGACGACGAGGAAATGGTGCTAGAGGTCATTGAAGAAATTCGCGCCAGCATTAGCGGCTAGTGTTAGAATAATTATATGTCAAAGAATCGCAAAAATAGATACTCAGGCGCAGCCCGCAATGCAACATCCAATAAGAAGATTGCTAGTCTCCGTAAAGAGATTAAGGATGTTGAGGAACTTATCACACCTAAGATGATAGAAAAGGTCAGTGCTCAGGTTCTTGCGACACATAGTAATTCACTATTGAGCGGAATAAACAACACTGCAGAGAATTATCTGTCGAAGACCGTGATGGTTAATCCGGCTTCACCTGAGGACACCTTGCAAGCTACAGTCTCAGTTCCAACTGCCGAAGCAATTGGACCTGTTGCACTTGTAGAAAAGCCATATATCTACGGATATACTTCTGACTTTAGCGGTTCTGCTCAGTTCAGAATGATATTTCCGTTCAATTCAATCAATGCTCATTTTGGACATACTGGAAAGATTCAGTGTATGGTACAGAATCAGATTATCACTCAGGAAGATATTCTTCCTTTTGTGAGAGCATTCTGGTTTAAGAATCCATATGAAGACAATAGAACATATGAGATTTTTGTATACAAGAAGTATCAAGAGAAGTACCAGTATAAGCTGATCGCTGAACTTGACGACTATGTATTCGAATATCCCGAATGGCACCCTCTTCACGGGTCATTCACCATTGATAATGCTAGGACATTGCTAGACAATCTCCGCAAGGTCGATGAAGTTGTTGTTTCAACCGAAAACCTAAAGCTACTATTGATTGACTTGGGTGTAGAAACTCCCATCACCGTCGTTCCTAACTTGCTACCAAAGGCATATTATGGAACAGACGTTAGCAAGAGATACCGTCTAAAGGACATTGAGCGCCCAACAATATTGTATAATGGAACGAATTACCACTATGGTAAGTCGAATGGTGACTTTGAAGGTCCCGTTAAGGATTTCATTCTTCGTAATTTAGATAATGTCAATTTTATCTTCATGGGTGTAGGTCGTAGAG
>Ga0172381_10002062_pt1 | contig 22799 bp, 23 predicted proteins | sample Leawel6488metaG_FD_119754 | JGI IMG/M metagenome (GOLD analysis project Ga0172381, IMG submission 119754) | Leachate microbial communities from a municipal landfill in Southern Ontario, Canada - Leachate well 64-88 metaG | ecosystem: Engineered > Solid waste > Landfill > Unclassified | place...
GGATGTCAGCCCAGTTGGTAATGGATTTGTGTTGGCGTTGTAGGTCAGCCCTGCCAGACTGATGAGGTACAGGGATGTCAGCCCAGTTGGTAATGGATTTGTGGAATTAATAATCAGAGAGGTTATTTTGGTATCTTCCAAATCTAATAGCGTGATATTCCGCCTATTTGCCAGCTTGACAATCCACACTCCCGCGCCTGCATACGCATGAGTACGAGTTCCCGCTCCCGCCGTATAAGTATCTTTATTACCGTCACCCCAGTCAACCACAACGGATTTACCGGCGGCTACGGTCATGCCCTGGAAAGTAAGTGTTGCCGCTCCAGTTGTGGTAACGGTCATCGTAAATGGGGTGTCTTGGACGTCAACCTTCTTTCCCCCCATCGCCCCGATCCTATCAAGTCTTTTGTATGTGCTCATATCGCCTCATAAAATTCTAATTTCATACTCTTAAGTAGTATTGTATTTAACATAGAATTACTGCATTGTAGCATGAATTTTTCCGCTACTATAATCAGAATCGAAATCTAATGAACTTAGATTTTTAATAGGTACATACATAGCTTCGCCTACAGAAAGGGGAAAGCCCTTTAGTGTTTTTGTTTGTCCGTGATACATATACCAAACATTACCAGAATTGGTTGGGTTAGCTTTTAATACCCATCCCTCTTTGGTAGAATCTACATTTGGCCCTTGTACAGGAACTCCAGAAGTAGTAACTGTAACCAGTTGGGTAAGGTTAGCATCAGGTGTTATAAAAGTGCCACTAACTACAACAACTCCGTCCACAGTTAGAGAAGTTGCACTATCTATTCCTACCGAACCAATATGTTCAGTACCTGGGCCAAGTCCCAAATGATCTACATCTATACCAGTAGCCATATTATTTCTCCTCATTTAACAAATTAAGTAAATTATCTTCTAACAAAGACGCTGTCTTAGTATTTCCTTTTGATTTAGCTAGAACTGCTTTACAAATAGCAACTGAACTTCCCTTATCTTTCCCTGTTTTCATAACTCTCATTACACATTTTTCCATCCAAGCATCATTCTCCTTGTTATCCCCACCACTTTCAGGACTTATATTATAAGGCATTGTATTCTCCTATAAGATAAAATATGTTACTTCTTTTTCTTTTTACTACCGCCACATTTAGCCATTTTTAGCTCCCTTAAGTTTTAGGTTGCTTTCACAAGTTAGTAGTCTATTTTGTAAATCAGAAATGATAGCATCTTTGTTTTTGTTGTCTTCTTTTAGTTCTACTATTTCTTGCTGCAAATCTGTTATTCTTAACCTTAGTTGAGAAACTACATCTGTCATTATATCAAACTCTGCTTTAGTTTTAGTTACTGTGGCATTAATTAATGAAGTATATCCCTCTACATCTGCTTTTTTTGCTGCTGTTCTATAATTGATTAATTGCAGTAAACCAAGAACTAGTGTAACACCAACAGAGGACAAAGCTACTATAAGAGAAGTGTCCATGTTTACTCTCCACATTGCTCTTTAGTTAGTATGCAACCAGTTATAGTAGGATGTCCATTAATTGTTAAGTTTGAAAATACCTTTACTTCTACTAATGAACCGTCTTTTTTAATTAAGTTGACTGTATAACTTTGTATTGATTTATCCCCATAAAATTTTAACTTCATATTTGCAGAAGTTAAATCTCTGTCTGATTCTGCTATAAAAGTAAATACACTAGTATTAATTACTTCATTCTTACTATAACCAAGCAAAGATAAAACACTACTGTTTACATATTCAATCATTCCTTTCTCATTTATTACATAAAAACCAATTGGTGCTGTGTCCAAAGTCAACTTGTATTTAAATTGTAGATCATTTAATGTTTTTTCTAACCGTTTGTATTCCAATGTTTCTCTATATTTAGTCGATATTAAAAAGATAGAATGCATAACTATATCAGAGAAGAATATTGTAGCCACAGCTACCCTAGCAAATAATAATTCTTGTGCACCTGTTAAATTAGTAGTCAGTGCTATTATACCTGTGTATATAAAAGCTAGACGTGCTATTATTCCAGCTACGATGCTTAAGTCGTGTTTTCTAACTGCTTTAATTGCCATTAATATTATAGTAACGAAACAAAATATTACACCTAATAAATAGGCCAGCATAGTATCACTCATATTAAATGCTATTTCACATACCCGTTTGGATAGTGTGACTCCCATAGAATTTTAAGTTTTTCTGTGTCTGTTAATTCCACTACAGGTACAGTTGGTTCTTCTGTAGTAGCCAATACTAAAGTATATTTTGAGTTCATATTATTATGGTCTATATTAGGGTTTCCTCTCTCATTTCCAAATAATATACCATCACCCACAGATAGGTACTGATGAAATAACCACACCTGTTTAGCAGTATACCAAGCACCTGTTGGATAGTATTCATAACTCTTACCATCTTTATCATACTTCAATAATATAGAGTCTGGTGTATGGTCGTCAGTATACCAAGCTAGCCAAAGGAGACTGGAAGTAAAATTCTTGCAAAACTGTGCTATACCCATATTAGTATAGATATTGCATTTCCAGGCATAACCTGCCAATTTAAGAAGTCTTTCTAGTTCTGTCTTAAAGGCCAAAGCAATCTTTAGTGCTCTATCCATATTACTATCAATTGATTCCCAGCCACCAAGTCCATAGTGGTTTTCTATGTCCAGCCATAAAGTAGCATCTTTTATATTTCCAGAAGCATCCTTTACGGTTATCTTAAGAGTACCATCTTTAATATATGGTAATACTATGTTAAAGAACTTATTAGCCTGATATACACCAAAAGCAATGGCATCACTCTTAAAAGAAGTTTTATCACCATAATGTAATAATGTATAATCTAAATAAGCATAAGCACCTTTCTGTATATTAGTAAATGTTTTAGAGCTAGTGATATTAGTAATAAATTGTGCATCAACACTATTATACTGATATGCTTTTACTATTGCCACACTTATATTCTGATCACTTGCTTTACTCCAGCTAAATTTTCCGTTTGCATAAGAAATATCTACAATCATGTGTTCTCCTTTTATACTATTGAAACTATAATGCCAGAAACTACGGTCACTGTTTTTGAATCTTGTGATACAAATGAGCCACTTGCTCCTATAGGATTTATTGTATAAGTCACTGTAATGGTTGGTCTCACTGAAACCACAGTTCCATTCCCTGCGGCTTCCAATAAAAATCCCCAGTTATCTATTGTGCCATCAACCATTTCTTGCACTTTACTTGCGTCTATATTTACTAAATACTCAGTATCGTATGAATCACCTATATTCATAACAAAACTTCCCACAGACTCTATTTCACAATCTGAGGTTCCAGATGCCCCGGCAGTCTCCCAAGGTGTACTTCCATAAGCATAATCCCAACAAACTGTAGATAAATCCCAAGGGGTTCTTATTCTATGTACATAACCTGTTACCGTTGTCTCTTGAATAGACATAAAACGTGAGTGCATAGTTAGTACACAGTTACTTATTGTTATTCCACTTATCGGTATGTTTGTAAATGGATCATAAAGTAGTGTTTTAAATCTTTCATTATATCTTATTGGTAAGTAAGAATCTTCTGCCAGCGGGTATTGTGGGACAGCGTGCCGAACCGAATCTAAAAATGTTACTTGATACTCGCCAGCACTGTAAAACTGTCCAGTATATACAATATTGTTATCATTTATATCTATCCAGTTACCATTTTTTCTAACATATTTTACAGCATCTATAGGAGCCTCTTCTACAAATGTACAAGGTATACTGTATGTAATTACTGTCTTTGGTCTTGTCATATCTACGCTCCACCACTATCTTCATTTGATGCATGAACATACAAATAACAGTCAGAAACCAATTCATCCGTTTTTATTAAAAAACCATTATTTGTAAAAGTACCATTTATCATTTCTATAACTTTTTCTGCATTTAATTCTGCTGAGTAAATATGATCTGATTCAGTATTATAGTAGAATGAAATACTACCTATAGGTTCTTGTTCACAGTCAGTTACTCCAAATGCACCCGGTTCTGACCATGACACACCGGTTGATGCAGAATTCCAAGTTGCTTCTGCTTCGATCCAAGAAGTTTTCATTCTGTAAATATATGCTATTCCAGATATAACACTTGCACCTACTTGTGTAAAGTACATTGTAATATTTTTAATAACAGCATCAATCGGAAATCCAGAATAAACATCTTTATATAATGTTCGATATGTACCATAAGTAGAGTGTACACCAATTGATAGTTCGGGCCACGAATTTTGATTTGAATCTGCATTAAGCATATATAGTAGTGGTGAGTCCTCTTTGGGATTGATTATGAAGGTGTCTGCTGCATTGGCCTCCCAAGGTTCACTTATGTAAGTCAATAGTTTACCATTTGTTATAGTAACTTTAGCACCAGATTCGGTTTCATTTACTATACAATTACCGCCAAAGTCCAATTCAGAAATACCAGATGCTACAAGTATGCCAGAATACATTACATCAATACTAGACCCAGAACCGCCACCCGATGTAGGAATACTAGTCTCTAGGGTCGTTATTCTATTTCTAATATGGTTAAGATTATCCACTAAAGTGTAACCACTTAAAGGAGTATAATCAGTAGCAAGTTCTGACATATCATATGCTACCCTAGACTGAGGAAGATACCCTACAAAGCCTCCTGGAGGCCCACCAAAACCACCACCTGATGCACTTACTCCCCCTAGATATAATGGTTTACTATTTTGATTATTCTTAAAATTATCAAACATCTGATAAATTGTACTTTCTAAAGAATACATATTACTCCTTAACTAAAGTAGATCATCAAGTCTTATACAAGTAATACTACTTAATGGGATATCTTTTACATACTCTATATATCCAGATATAGTTGCATTGTAATTACTTCCAGACCTTTCATAAAAATCTCCCGGTGCTCCACTAATTCCTATAAATAAATAGGGAATATCATCTAAGTTGCTTGTTTCAAAATAAGTAGGTATACCACTTGAAGGTATACTTAGATTATCATAGTTGAGTGTAAGTGCATAGGTATTAATTACACCACTTGCCATATTTAATAAGTATACACTAGATAGACCACTAGTTAGTACTCCACTAAGCATAACCCCACTACTTAATATATCTCTAGTAAAACCTATAAATAGATTATCATTATAATAGAATGCTCTGGCATCTCTAACATAACCACTACTTATTACCTCAGCGTCTCCATAACTAAGTGGTATTCTAAAATCATTGGAATAGGGTATCATCGTAAACTCACCACCAGTACCAGATGCTATAGGCAAATCTGTGGTATCGTCTAAAGGTAATATAGTTAGAAAACCATAGTTAGACACACTATTACCACCAAAGGCTAATAAAGGAGTTTGCTGTGACAATTCTAGGTGGGTTATTTGTGGAGTCTCACATAATAGAGTGTAATTAGTATCATCTATCTTTTTGGCTACACCATTAATTAAACCTTGACAACCAAGCTCTAACATCTTATTATAGTATGCATTAGTAGGAACAGAACTTAGATCACTATAGATATTATTCTTATATAGATGTAAATCATATGAATAATTTGCAATGATTCTTATTAATTCATTAAGTTTGTCCATACCATATGAATATATCCTTGCTATTATTCCAGTGTTTAAATTAAAAGCAATTAGTTCATAACTGTATGGATATGCTAACCCCGGTGTGTGTGTACTACTACTAACAAAAGCATAACAACTTCCGTCTATTGGGTCTATTTCATGTAAAAGTCTTAAATATCCAAATGTAAATGGGTCGTTACTGCCCGGCAAATATAGTGTTAAAGAACGAACCGAGGTTACACTACAATCAACTAAATTCTCGTATATGCTAAGAGTATTGTCATTTTGTGGTACTATTATTTTTCCAGTATTAATGCTATTCCCAATAAGATATGGGCCAGTATTGTACTCCATAATGGTCTCTCTGTTTGGATTTGTATAGTCATATTCGACAGTATGGTCTATGCCACCACCAGTATATTTCCACAATAGTATTTTTCCATACATATATGACTCTATTGCATTATCTAATACAGTAAGAAAGACTTCTGGAAATAATACGTAAGTGTCTCCACCAGTACTCCAACTGATAGATGGGGTCAATCTTATTCTTATCAAAAGTCTGCCAGTATTATCATACGCGATTATACTGCCTATATTAGCGCCGTCAGAGTGGTAAGTTCCGCTATTATCGTAGGGAGCACCACCAAGATTATCTATAGTAAAATTATAAGTGTGTTCTATTATTGATGGATTAAACGTGTAACTATCATTGTATACATTAATAGCGAGATCAAAGTTTCCTAAAGATTCAGTTGTAACTCCTCGCGTGTACTCTAGTGTCCTAGGAACAGGTACTATTCTTGTCTCTTTAACAGCATATTCTATAGTATTAACTTCGTCTACCAATGGAAAGATTAGAGACCCTTCAATAATTGCTCTTTGATTTACTAAGCAAGCAATATAAACATCCGTATCATTACAAGCCACATCATAAGCAAATACATTATTAGAACCATTTACAATAATCTCGCTAGTCTCTCCATAGCCATAACCAGTGAATGAGGACAACCAACTGTGCCAGTACATACCACTATAAGGAACCCAATCATCAGTTGGTATTTCTCCATTAATAGGAATAGTAACATTGTAATCATTATTACCTGTTGGTAGAAATATACCACTAGCTTGAGACATACCACTTAATGTATAAACACCATATATATTTGCGGTTACTTTATTTATATCACAACCCATACAGACTACATCAGATTCATTATATGCTAAACCAGATAGCATAACACCTTCTACAGTAGTACCAGAAGGAACTATTGGATTAGTTATATTGCTTGATAAACCAGACATAGTTGCAACTAAATTAGTGGGGTGATACTTTCTCCAAGAAGCATCTATTGATTTTCTATACATTAGAGAGCCACCAGAAGTAACACAAGAAAAAACAGAACGGTTTATAGCAAGATCAGTTATATTCAAATCAGTAATGCCAGTAGAATAATTGTGCCAACCGTCCTGCCCTAGCAACTTTCTCCATACACCACTGCCGTTAGTGCCAATATAAACATATTTATTAGAACCATATCCAAAATATGAGTACAGTCTTGGGCATCTTTGGTCTAAAGTTACTGTAGTAATCCATCCGCTGGTAGAGTCTCTAACAGAGATATTAGTAACTAAACCCCAACCAGAATATAATCTAGTGTTTACATAAGCAGTTTCACCAATTTTTACTGTATAAAATCCTGCTAATTCTATATCCTTGGTATAAGAAATATTTTTTGTTTCTTTAAGTATTCTATTAGCTAAGGTTTGAGCAGAGACTGTTGAATCTATACTTCCATTAGATAATACTGCTGTTCTTAGATCATGTTGGCTATAGTTGTACTGAGTGTATGTTTTCGCTTCTGCATATACCCATGTGTAGTCAGCAGTATTGGTTGCCCCATAAACCACAACTCTATTTCTTAATATATTATCGTTTTGTGTAGTTTTTATAGACAGTATAGAGGATTCATCAGGGAGACTCAGATCATGTGTTTCTAAATCTATGTCCAATTTACCTATATGAATTATATTATTAGCATCTGCATAGAAATGCCAGCCATTTTGCTGTACAAGAGGGACTAGTAAATCATAAGCAGAGGCCATACCTAAATAAGTATTATTTGATATGGGGCTGCTATATTCATCTGTATCAATTACATAAGATGTTCCAGCCTCAGTTAAAAACTTTTCTATCCAGAATCTACTGTAAGATTCATAGTCTATTAGATAATTAACAGAAACAAAATAATCAGATAACTTCTTGGTTTCGTCTTGACTGTCTATTGTTATTGTACCAGATGTATGAGAAATGGAAGTACTAGAAACATAGTAAGTGCCTTTTTTTATTCCATCCTCATTGACTACTATGATATCATATGGTTCTGGAGAGTACAAAGTAACAAACTCTTTAGATAATATAATAGAGCATGTTCCTATACCGGAACATATACTGTGTTCTCTTTCATAACTAGTAACATATGTAGTTACATCTGAACCATTAAATAATACTTGTAATGTCAATCCTGCCTCAAATCTAATGAAGTTAAAAATCCTGCTGTAGAAAAACTGTGTTCACATGAATAAATATACCATGTTCCAGTAGGAATATAACTTGCACTTATAAAATTACTACCAGATAATGAAATGCACTTTCTAGCCTCTAATCTATAATCTCCTAGTACTGATAATGATAAAGATTTAGTTAGTCTATTGTATAGACTTAGATTATAATTTGCTGCATTTAAGCATCCATTATAACTCTCTATCATCAACTGTGCACCAATAACAGCCGTTCTATAAAAACCGCTGGGCAAATAGGGAGAAGAGGCGCTGGCCTCTGCCTGTGTATTAGAACCATAAACGATGATCTTATTTCTTAAGTCTTTATCTGTAACAGTATAATCTATACTTATTGTATCTACTTGGTTAGGAGTATAATCTATTACAGAATCCGCAGTATCCCCAGGCTGACCGCTAGCACCTGTCATTGGATATGGTTTACGATTCTTAAAATAAATATTTCCATTTCTATCTGCCCAAAGACTCCATGTGATTAAATCTGCAATACCTTTACAATAATCATATACAGAGGTAAGGTTTACTTCCAGAGAACCAGCTGCAGCAAGAGTAAAATAGGTACTACTATAAGAAGTTAGAGACAATCCTGCCATAGGTAGTAAGGTGGCTACTAAGGTTTCAGCTTGTATATTGTGATAAGTTAAAGGATAATTTGGATTAGTTGGTGCTATAAAATATTCAACTGCTCTTACTAATATATCATTAGCAGTTATAGTTATTGTACTGTCCGGGGTCTGTCTTTCTATTTGTTTTACATATCCCCTAAATATAACTCCGCCAATACCATCAGTATATCCCATACTAATAGTAATATAATTTCCAATAGCTAAAGAAGAGCTTTCTGCAATTACTGTGGCAGTAGCGGATGTAGCAGAGTGGTTTTCATTAATTGTACAATTAATTATATTTGTAGTATCTGTGCAGGTACAATAAGGAATATTATTAGGCATCGGGATATAGTTCCATTTCTATTCTATAAACTGGAGAAGCGCATGCTAAATCTGGTCTCATTGTCTGAGACACACATTGAACTCGTGTGTAGTCATAAGTATGAGGAAAAAAATCTCCAATTGATGTGCCATCTAAAGCTAAGGTATAAGATGTGCCACTACCTTTAAACATTGTCTTAATAGCCGCTAAATCAGTTTCCCCAACTATAAAAGCGGCTATTTTAATAATCTCATCGTCATAACCAAAGTGTTGTATATGAATACCACCACTAATAGGCTGTAATCTAGCAATAACCTCAGAGCCACTTCCTTCCCAAGATTGTACAATTGTTCTGATACCATTATATGTATATCCCATGTATCCTCTATATTGCGTTTAGTCTAACGCTAGTACTTCCAGAATTATTCATACTAACCAACTTATCCGCCTGATACTTACTAACTGCTCTGGCTATAACCGCAGTGTCTAAATGAACCTCTGTATCTGTTCTAAGATTTAATGATAGTTTAGTATTTACAGATTTAGCATTGTCTGTCGTTACAGGTAATTGAGTATTTAGTGACCCTATTTTTGTACCAAATATATTCATAAAAGTATTATTAAGAGTTTCTAATAAATTTTGTATTCCTGTAGGGGATTTGGTTCCACTATTCATAGTATCATACCTATCTGAATAGTTCTGTGCGTTATTCATTCTATCATATCTATCTAATGATTCTTTTATAGTAGGTTCTACTGATACTTGAGTTTGCTGTGCCGCTAAAGCATCAATTGTTGCTTGAGTCACCTGTTCTACTGCTGGACTAGGCATAGTTCCAGGTATTGTTATATTGTTATAACCAATAGAACCTTGAGCAGACAAGCCTTGATTTACAGCACCAAATGGTACATATGCAGACATGCCAGAGGGAAAGTTATAGGTACTTGTCTCTAATTGTTTAGTATCTACATCTAAAATCTGAGATAGTAGCATCTGAACTATTTTCCAATCTTTTGTCATAGTAGTCATAGTACCATCAGATAGAGTAACTATTGCAGATTCTGCTGTTGATTTGTAACCAACAGCTTCTAACTGCTTTAGTAGAGGTTCATAACCTGTTAATGCTCTTTGTAATTGAGAGGGTGTGGCGCTTATACTTTGTATTCCAACCCCACTAGTAGATATTTCTGGTATTTTGCCTTCTTGTATTAATTGGTCTTTGGCTTTAGCTATATAAGTAGAACTTAACCCTGTTGTGGGCATACCATAACCACCAGCATACTCAGGAGTTAAGGATTTCATGCTATTTTTATAAGCAGAATAGTCTGACTCTTTACCACCAGTGGCAAGAAAAGCTTGGTGTTGCATAGTTTCTGCAAGATCGAGTATTTGTTTTTGACTTGATGCATTTACATTAGTAAGATCAACTGTGCCTCTTAACTCAATTTGTGCTGCAATAGCGCCATTTAATTGAAGCATTAAGGTAACGGTATCTGCTATAGCTTTATTCATTAAGTCTTGTGTAGAGTTGTAATCAGAACTACCGACTGTCAAAGTAGAGAGTTTATCTTTATATTCTACTATCTGTTGGACTAACCCAGCTACTGCGTCTTGCTCGTCAGAAGTTGAATATGTAAATACTTTGGCAAAGTCTTCTATAGTTTTCTGTGCATTCTCACCAGTTTTAGTCTGATAAGCCTGACCAATAGTACCATAAGTACCTGCTACTGTGGTATTATACTTTCCGGCTGCGGCTAATTCAGTTGTATAATCAGCATGTGTAATTTGTCCCGATATTAGTTTACCAAGTAGTTCATTCTTCATACTTGTAGTAAGCTGAGTAAAGAAAGTACCATACTTGTCATTAATATTCTTCTCTATATCTACTAATGTTTGGTTGTTTTCAAATGAAGTTGTAGGATTTTGTTGCTCTTGGTATTGATTCATTTGATTATACAATGGGTTATTAGTGGCTTTTAAATTAGCCATTAACAGTTGATTCTGACTCATATTAACTTGACCACCAAACACCTTGTTAAGATTTGAGTTTGGTAATAAGTCAGAAGTTGCGTTTATAAGCGAAGATAATATCAGAGCTTTAGCAGACCCTACAAAAGCACTCCCGCCACCAAACGCTTTTTCTGCTTGGCGTTGATACTCAATTTGTTTTTCAGAATCGGCTGCGGTTGCAGGAGTAGTAGTGTCAGAAACAGATACTTTCTTGAAGAAATTAGAGAAATCCTCTGTTCTTGCAGTAGTAGCATTAACAAATGCTTCTGAAATTGCTGTACCAATCGCAACACCTATCATTGGATTTGCACCAGTTAAAGCAGAAGCTATTGCACCTCCTATTCCGCCGGCTATATCTGCAACTACTTTGTCCTGTTTCTGATATTTATTAAGTCCAGAATCGGTTAAATTACTTACTATGGTTCCTGTAGTAATTGCACCCGCTAACATTGCTGCTAAAGGACTTGTATTAAATCCGCCTTTTCCCCCCATTAAACTATATGCAGCAGTATCACTCCAAGTTTGTCTTTGATAACCTTCTTTGCTACCTACATAAGGTACATTAGTAGGTACATTTCCAGAGAACATACCAGAAATTGGGTACAAAGCACTGCTTAGAAATCCGGTAGCCTTTCCTGACATAACTTCACCGTAAGCTGCTCCACTTTTAGATGAGACTTTACTAAAAGCAGTTAAAGCAGAAATGGCTATTAACATTGGGGATACTTTACCAATAACTCCAACTAAAGCATCAAACTTATCTACTAAGAACGTGGTTACATCTAATATATTAGTAAAGGTATCTAATAAACCACCTTTAGTTCCTAGTGTAACTGCTAGGTTAGAAAAAGCATTTGCCATTCTAGTCACAGCAGATGCAGCAGTTTCTTGTTTCTTTGCTAAAGCATCGGCAGCAGAACCTTCAGCGTTTTGTACTCCAGTAGATACTTGGCCGACACGTTGCCAGTTCTCGATTAAGGCTGACCACACACCTTGTCTACGAGTACCACCACCAAGTGCTAATGTGATTTCACTATATTGAGTAGAGTTAAGTACACCAGATTGTTTTAGTGCCGATAACTGATCCATAACATCTGTAAAGTTTCTTGCTTTACCAGAAAGATCATCAATAGCAATACCATAAGACTGCAAGGTTTTCTTAGCATTATCACTCTGGAAACCAGAAATAACAGACTTAGTAATAGAAGCTAACTCATCACCAGATGATTCACTTACTTCACCTAAAGCAGCAATAATACCAGTTAATTGTTCTACAGATATACCAGCAGCTTGACTCAAGTCGCCAGCAGTAGTAAAAGCAGAAGCTAAGGAATCTAAATCAATATTAGCGATCTTGGTTGCTTTCACCCATATATCTAATAATTTATTACCCTCTTCTAGACTGTAACCTAATTGTTTTAAACCAGCAGATAATGTATCAATAGCGGTAGATTCGTCTATTCCTGCTAATTTAGACAACGTTAAAGAGTCTACTAGTAATTTACTAGCTACAGCAAATCTCTCTGTTTCTGCCGTAACTCCACCAGTAGCTCTATAAGCCAGAGTAAATGCTTCTACAACATTGCCAGTTTCTTCACTTACTTGCTGAGAAATCTTATAGGCATTATCATAAATAGTATTGAGTGATTTTTGACTATCACCCAATGCAATAGTAGTGTCTACTAACTTATCTTGCTGTTGTACTGCTTCTTGTGCTAACTTATTAATTTCTTGTAATGGCCCTAAAACTAAAGTAATAGCTAATGACCATTTAATAAATTCAAGTGTATCGCGTGCTAAAGATTCTCCAAAACCTTGAAGTCGTCTATTAGCAGTAGAAGTTACTGTACCAAATTGGTCTACAGTAACCGTCATCTTTCTAATATAACCGTCAGCTTCTTGGAAGTACTTAATTACTGTGGAATTAGAACCCATGTCCTTAGCAATACTGGATACGTCACCTTCACCAAAACCCATCTTAGTGGCTTTAGAAGATACTTTACCAAATGTGGTTTCTCCACCAGGAAGATCACTAGACAGTCCTCTATATTTTAGTGCTCTTTCCATTTCTGCTTTATAACGTTTTATTTGTTCAGCACTAAATTCTTCTGGTACATTTCCTATTGTGTCATTACTTATAGGCGTGCCTAATGGAGTATTACGTATACTTGCTTGTGAACGTTGGTAATTTATACCCGCTGTAGCTGCAAGTATGTCGGCAGTTAACTTCGCTTCTTTTTCTAGGTTTGGTATCATAAGAGCCATAGGTTGAGAAGTTTCTCTCAATAATATGGCTTGTTTAGAGAGGGCCTCATTTCTTTTTATAGTAGAGGCAGTAATAATACTATTTAAATCCGCGGTTGCCTTTAAATCTGTTCCTGTTACTGATGTTCTTGTAGTTTTTCCAGTTTCTACAGCAGACTTAAACTTTCCCAGCTGTGACATCAAAGCAGGACTGCTACCACCACTGGCTGCTTTTCTCATAGTTTGGGTCAACTCATTAACAGTCTTGTCTAGTACAGAAGCTTCTCGGCTATCTGCTGCAAATAGAGACCTGATCTCAGTTAAATATCTTGTAAATTCTGCAAGTTGATTTAATGTAATATTATTAGCCATTATCTTTCTATCTCATCCTCTGTTATAACAAGACTAGTATTAGGATTTCGCTCATGTTTAATAACACTTTTAATCCAACTGTCTATTTCCTCATTAGTTCCATCCCATACTATAGACTCAGGAGGTCGTTTGTCCTCTGTAAGTTCATTAAAACTATCTATTTGCTGTCTCTTTCTTATAACATATGACATTGTGTATGGAATATCAGTAAGTTGTGTCAACTGGCTATCTAGGGGAACATGCAATGCCTTAGAGATATTCCATAAAGCAGCCAAGGCATTGCTCCCTGCTATTTTTTTAATTCGTCATTACTTATATCAAGTGTAGTGTAATCATCCATTAGCTGCTGCTTAATATCAGTAAGGGCATTAGAAAATTCAGTGAATGAGTGAAACAGTGGTTTGGTATAATTCTTATCTCTAAATGTACCAAAGAAGGTACACATCTCTTTAAACTTAGAAATCATTTCTTGTTCACAGATAATGCTTATCAAAGTTTGTTCATACTGTTCATAAAGTTCTTTCTTTGCTTTCTTTGATAAGTTCTCTCTTAATTCAGTTAGTTTCTTTTCCACAGATTTTTGTATTGATTCTAATCTTTTAGTGGGATAATCATCAACCAACTTTTGATAGTTCTCATGTTCTTCTAAATCTGCTTCTGACGAAGGCTCTTTAGGGAGTGCTATTTTACACTCTTTAATTGCTTCTTTAGCAATATTCTGTGAAGAGTAGGCAACTATCAAGTCTACTAGTTCACTTGCAGAATAATCATCTGTAGGTATAAAAGCTTTATGTAAATCACTGTCTTTATCTTTAAGACTAGAACGCATGTCAGCAGAACTTCTTAGAGCAAATATTCTGGCTCTATTTAATTCTGCATCACCAACTAGTCTAATATATGCAGTTAAAATTGTTTCTCCAGTTCTATCTACAATCTTAAATTTATCTCCATAATGAAGTAATTTAGATAAATCGACATCATTCTTTTCTATAGTTGCTACCATCTTAGTATTCCTCTCTCATTTATAATTAAAGGGTCGCCAAACACACTTACATAAAGCAAGTAGTATAAAGCGACCCTTTCCAAAAACCCTTAATGCTTTGTTTTAGTTTTGTTTAATTGTTTAGGCTTTTAACCCGCTATAGACAACTGCATGGCCAGTCAAGCTTCTAAAACCAATCTGCAAGGAAGCATTACCATTGACATTTAATGAATAAGCATCACTATTCGGAGTGATTGAGTCAAGATAGATTTCTTTGAGTGCAACAGCTTCATTACATGGGTCATAGAGTGTAATAGCAAGTGACAAGCCACTAGCAACACAACCTTCGCCGGGACTCCACTCAACTCCAGATGCAAGTGCTCCCGTAGTTAACAAACTAATAAGTTGGGTATCAGTATCTAGTACTGTAATAGTACCCTCAACAGTAGGAACCTGTGACTGATAACCAATAATCTTAGCTGTATTACCCATCTCGGTAACAGGCTGTACATTAAGAGTTCCATTAATGGTAACTGACTGAACTCTTGGAATATTGTTAGCTGAAATGACAATCTTTACATCTTTGCCTTTAATTGCAGCGGGCATCGAAGAATCGGATACATCAGACCAGTTACTTCCAGCAGGATTGGCATGGTAAACAACAAGTGCTTGACTAACCATAGCTGTCCCAACCGTAAGGGTTGTACCAACTAATCTGTATTCACCAGCAGCCGGAGCGGTAGTTACTTCTGTTAAGTAAGTACCATCTACAATTACAGAAAGAGCGTTATTTCCATTTTTCAATTGAACAGGGGTTTGTGTAAGTGTAAATGAAGTAGTTCCAGTTATGAAACGATCTACAATTACATCATAGGCAAACCAGCGTCTCTCTGAACCAATGGCAGTATAGTCTTCTGTAGATTCTCCATCCACTGAATAACTATATGAAAAATCTCTAATCTGTAGCCTTCGTGCATGACCACTTTTAACGTAGTCAGATACAGAAGCGCTCTTAACGTAAAGTGCAGCGTCAATCTCGCCTAAGTGGCTAATATCTACACCACCGGCAGGATATGCTGTCCAATCTGTACCTGTTAATACTGAAAAAATCTTAATACCGACATCAAATGCTGAAAAAGTAAGAGTCACATTAGGAATATCTTTAGATTCTCCTGCATGTGAAGAACTACCAATCTCGTCTACAATAGTAGAGGGGTTATCAGCGTTCAATGACAGACGTTGTACTCTTGGTGCAAGCAAAAAATTTGCTGGCCCAACAAGTTTTAATTGTAATTCTTTTGAAGGAATTGCTAATCTAGTGTTTGCCATTGTTTAGTATGGACTCCTTTATCTCGTATTTCTTTCTGCTACGAAAGTTAACGTAGCCCGATAATACATCTGTTCTACAAGTTCAGGGTATATTTTTATTACCTTCAACTTTTTTTCTGTAACCTCTAACCCTGAGATTAATGAAGGGGTCACGGACGGGGGGAAGCCTTCATTATAGTCATATACTGGAATAGTATCATCTAAATAATTAAATATTTTGTAGCTTAGCTCATCTCTTTGCGTAGAAGTTAGAGCAAAGATATCTGCTATATACATCCTACTGGCTTGTTTAATTTTAGACCCAAGTTCAAAACTAGAAGCAGATGCATCACTCCATTCTATTGCTATAGCTGGATATTTAAACTTGGCTATTGGAAAAGCATCTAAAATAGTTACTAAGGGGTCTGCTTTAAATTTATCTACAAGAAAATAGAATACACTTAAATCTTCAAGCCGTTCTTGGAGCATGTTAGTTGTCATGTCACCTTCCTAGTTCTTCCTGAATTCGTTTTACCAACCTCTTAGTATAAATACGTGTACCACCAATACTTATACGTCCTCTTGATTTAGTTTCAAGTTCTATGCCATTAGTTATATCTGAAATTAGTTTATCTAACCTAAAAGCATCAAATTTCTTGTTACTCTCTAATAGTCTAGTACCTAATTGTTGCGTTTCAATAGAAACTATTTCTAATCGCTTTGTTTCTTCTTTGGTTATAGATTTCTCTATATTTTGATATTCTGTGTTTTGAAGGATTACTTCACTAACTTTACTAGATAGCTTTAGTAGTTGGTCACTATAATTTCGTGCTTCTACTTGTTTTCTTTCTATTACTAAAGAAATTGCTGCTCTGTTAGTTGCAGATATAACTAAGAATAAATCTTTTAACCTGTTAATGGTTTTCTGTACAAAGTTAGTAGGAGTATTAAATGGATATGGAGTTCCTCCTATATCACTACTCATTTCAATAGCACCCTTGTCTAGTAATTCCCAAAATGGGGCCATGCTTGGACATTTTGATAGTCTACTTTCCATTGTATCAATATATTTCTGTTTATAAAGAGCAGACTTAGCAGAGTTTTCTTTTCCTTTAGAACTTTGTAAGGTTCTGCCTTCTCTACCAACCGAATAAATCTTTTCTGCCCAAAAATGTGATCTAAGATTTGCATCTGCAAAAATATTTTTAAGTTGCTTTGGTATATTGCTATTGCTTCTGTTTTCTGTTCTAACTAGATCAACGGCTTTTGCATATTCTTCTAGACTTCCAGCAACTTGATTCATAAGTAATGAAGCATACAAAGTACCATCATAGTTTATACTAAGTGCAAAAACTTCTGTATTCTCCGGTATTCTAAAGAGTCTATTTATAAAAGTTGGGTACATAAACTCTGTACTTTGTTCTACGGCTTTGCTTATTTCTTCTGTTAAGATACTAGGGGCTTTTGTTAGTATTTCTGATTTGGCATCTATTGCCGCTGCCATATTTATATCTACTTTTTTAAGTAGTTCTATGTATTTAGTAACTTTGTACTGCTCATCTAATAGTTTAACATGTAAATCGTGTAATTTGTTTAATTGTGTCTTACTAGTAGATACACTAGTTATATTAGTTATTTGTTCATTTACAATACTATCATTAAAATCTTTACTGAGACTGTTTATTATTTCTTGGAACATTATCTATAGTTCCTTCAAAACTAGTACCAAATATGTTCTTTAGAATAGTCCTAGTATACTCATTTAAACTATCTAATACAACATGTCTAATTTTAATGAATTCTGGTGAATCCTTTCCTACTATATTTTCCATCTCTTGTAGCATAGTTGCCTGGAATTTCTTATTCTTTCGACTAATAAGTTCTATAATCTCTAACAAATCCAAAGCTTGCATTACTACACCTTTATCAACGTTACCATTCATCTCATACCTCTCTTTCACAAACTAAATAGTTTTGTCACTTTCTTCCAATCCTAGCAAAATTCTATTAAGTGTAGGAACTCCTCTCGGAATCTTGTTAAGAATCTTCATTTTCTTACCATCAACTTCTACATAAGGATTTAGATTAAGTACTGTAATAGTTTCAGGTATATATTCTACTTGCAGTCTACAATCACCGTCAAATAACTGTCCAGCAGATTGCCAATTAAGTATGTCTGATTTCCCCCAAGTAATATGTGCAGTCACAGTATAACCAGAAATGGTTCTCTCGTATCCATAACCCGAACAGATTGGGCAAAGTGAATTGGTAGAAGTATTAGATACTGGGTCTAGAGTACAGCCACTACACAAAGTTTCTGTAGTAACATAGAAGGTAACTGGTCTGCCAATCGTTTCTCGTATACTATTTATAACTGATCTGCAATCCGTTGAGAACTCTATAGTCATGCCACCAAATCCTTAAAAATTTCACTCCACTGTTTAGATATATTACTCCACTGATAAATAGGGGAAGTAAACTTTTCTATTGATTTCTTAGACAGTGTATCATAAACTTCTTTGTTTGAATATAAATACTCTAGTTTTTCTGCAACATCTACTGGATTTACAATATAACCAGTAGTCATAATCTTATCAATTACATGTGCTTGTGAAACTGGAATAAGTACACCACAATCCTGATATAGTTCTTTTAATGCACTATGTCCTGCTACTACTTGTGGTGCACCCGTTATCGCAGACTCACTTTGGATCAGACTCCATCCCTCACCGATAGATGTGTTAAGTCCAGCATCAGTGCCATTATAGATAAGATTAAGTGCGGTATCTGGAACTGTTTGTACACCAGTCTTATGATTAGTAATAATCAATCTCTTATCTATACCGTATCTAAGTGCAAGAGTAATTATGTTAATATGCTGGTCTTGTATACCTGTGTGCATATAAAGCTTGACATTCTCTGGTTTATTCTCTGCAAACATTGCAAAACCTTGCATTGTCAAGTCTAATCTCTTGCGAGGCTGATTACGATTTGCATTGAGCACTATGAATGAATCTTCTAAGTAGTCGGCTGTATTAGGATACAGTTGTTTCTTTATCTCTAGTTTAGGAGCATCTATCTTATAGAAAGTAGACGAGTCTACACCGTGAGGAAGTATACTTACTTTTAAATCTGGTGCAGCCATATTAATCATTGCTTTACCAAATTCTGTATAAGCCACAACTTTATCTACAATATCAAAGTTCTTATACCAGTCTGGATTGTGATCTCCAGCATCTACAGGTACATAAGTAACTAACTTTGGTCTCTTGTTTGCACCATAAGTTTCTTTAATAATATTTAAGCAAGTATCGAGAATCCAAGCATCATTTAATAAAAAGATAATATCTGGTTTCTCTAACTCAAAGATACTTTTAGCTCTACTGAAACCATAGGGATCATTGAATGTACCTAAACCTGCTGGATAAATACGCAAGTCTTTATAACTATGTGGGTCTCCATAATAATTTACTCCTAGCCAGAATATATCATATTCCTCAGGAGATAAGCCTTTTATAATTGAATGTAATACCCTAGAAAAACCTGTAGGGGTAACTGCATCACCCCATACACCTAACTTAATTTTACTCATAGTGACCCTTTCTAAAACTCAGTTTTATACTCGAATGGATTATCTTTATAACCCGGCAATGAAAGTTTTCTTGCTCTAGCTAAACGTTTTGTAGGAGGAAGTATAAGACTATCTAATTCATTAAGTAATCTAGTAAGGTTAGTATCTCGCATCTTACCAGAATCTAGATTAGTAAATCTTATTTCAGAATCTGTCCAACTTACCATATCCCAAGCACTATTTTCTAGACTCCCTTCTAACATAACAATGGCTGTCATAAGAACTATTAGATATTCATCTGCTGATTCTACAACACCATAAGTAGTTTCATCAAAAACAAAACTATTCACATTAGGATTTCTGTAAACTTCATTACTAGAATCTAATAAATATTTGTAATTTAAATATCTTTGCAAAGTTTTTACAGATAGTATTAGACCATTAGTAATCCACTCATCAGTATATCTATAAGTAGCGGGATTAATATCTCCAATTTTTAGTCTAACATCTGGTATCAAATAATCTAATGCAATAGTTGACATTTATACACCTTTGTAACTTTATTTATCTAATTCACCAGACTGTATTTCACTTAATCTAGCATTAAGAGTATTCATAATCTTCTCAGATTTCTCTAACTCTCTGGCCTTATTAATAAAGCGGAACATAACGGCTTCTGATGTAATCTTATTAACTTCTGAGAGAAGTGTCCAGTATTTACTCATAAGAACCTTCTCTATGTCTTCATCTGTAGAAGTAGCATAAGGTTCTGGCTTAAACTCTTCCACAGTTTCTGGTTTATTGAAAGGAATTAATACCCCTGTCTCCAGATGTGATTTATTTCTTCGTCTAAAGAACATATCTTGTTTCTCATCCCAAATATCAATCATAGTATTACTATCATTGGTACGTGGGTCTCCACTTAATATGACACCCTCTGCGGTTTCATCAAATGGATTTAATACTGTAATAGAGACCTTGCCAAGAATGGTTTTCTTGTACGTTTTATAAGGACTCCCTGTTTGCATATCTGAAAATATAGAGTTACTACTACCCTTAGTCATTTTGTTTTTAATCCTTTCTTCTTCCGAATGATTTATTATATAAATAGGGCAGGGCATTAAAACCCTGCCCTATTTTATTAGACCTTTGTTACATATTTAATTGTTATTTCAAGTTGTCGATCAGATAAATACCTTTAGCATTCGACACGATCATACCGAACTGTTGATATATTTCCAAATTCCAATAGGGCGGAGTTGGTCTCATGTCATCCCATTGTTTTGCTTGTGGAGTACCATAGGTAATAAACTCACCAATGTCCTCACCAATAACAAGAATCTGGTCTTCTGGAACAAGTTTATTATAATCTTCCGGGTTATCCCAATTCTGAGGAACCACTATGATAGGAACACCACTGTACTGCCCTAACCAACCAGTCCGCATAACTTCTTCAATAGCAGAAGGAACAGGGAATGTAGTAGGAGATGCAGCACCGTTGTCCCAGAATGCACCAAACTTAGTGATGGGCTGCAAAGCAGCACGAGTACCAACAATGGCTTTAGCACCGGGAGTAGTCAAGTTAATCTGTTTAATAGCATCATCAAGTACATCATAAGTCAAAGCTGCACCAACATTAATGTAATTATCTGGAGTATTAGCAGCACTCCATACAGTAGACAGAGCAGTGAATACTTTGTTGATGAAGTAATCACGAAGTTTAAATTGCATTTCACTTCGAATACTCTCTACCGTACCAATTTCACCTGACTGCAATTCCCAATAATTTGCCTGAGCTCCAATGATAGCACCATCCAGTACATAGTTAGCACGTTCTGTAACTGTAATCTCTTCTTTAAGATGTATACTGCCCGGAACTAAGGAATGTACGTGCAAACCTTTTCGAAGTTTCTTAACAAGAATATCACCTACATTAAGTGCTCTAGTAGGCATTAACAGAGAAACGAAGTCAGTTGTAATATGAGAAGGGTCTACATATTCCACAATCATAGCAGCAAGTGCATCTCTCTGTGCGGGGTCTTTAATCATTGAAGCCATAGCCTCTTTGAATTTAGTTTCATCCATGAGCTTAAAAATCCTCCTGTAAAATTATTATCAAAGCTCTAGTGGGGGTGTAAGCCCCCACTTAGTTATTCATATTACCGTTTAATACGTACAGTCAGAGCACCAGAGGTGCTATCACGATGTTCTACAAAGCCAACGACTCTGTCATCCATAGTGGACTGATATTTCAACTTTCCAGCATCAGAAGTATCTTCTGCTGTATTAGCGACAACTACCATACTTCCCGGAGTAGCGAGACTGGCATTATTAATATACCCACCAGAAGGAATTGTATAAGTACCTTCTCCAAAAGCTAATGAAGGCATACCAGAAGGAATAGTAACTCCATTCTGATAACCAGGATAGGTTGTATATACTGTGGTACTAGTCATAGGTAAATTAGTTGCTTGATCCCAACCACCGGCTCGTAAAGACCAGTTGTAAGCTGGATTGGGCTGATAGAAGGGTGGTTTACCGTTACTAACCTGCCAAGTTAGGCAGAAACGAGCTCGTTTGGCTTCCTCAGCAGTAGCAGGAACACCACAACCCGGCAAATCTTCTTTAGAGCCAAAATCATATGAGTGAACATTCGCTTTAATAATTACAAAGCGACCTTCCACAATATCTGCTTGTGGAACTACACCCATAACTTCTTCGAAACGATTAATCTCCATCGTTAATTAATCTCCTTATTAATTAGTTTTCTTGCTATGCTGTTCTTTAAGATAATTAACTAAATCTTTGTTAGAAACGCCTGTTTTAGTATTAATTAGGTTAGGAACTGCCAATGAAGCTGAACTTACTTTGAATGCAGCAAGTTCCTGAATCATAAAGTCTAACTCAGCTTCCTCTAACTTCAAAAGGGTTTCCTCTTTTTCTGTAAAGTATGCTTCGTCTTTATCAAGACCTGCTTCTTTGAACTTATTCTTAATACTGGTTAACTTCTCTACTTTTTCTTTTTCGGTATCAATACTAGCTTTAAAGTCTTTCAAAGTAGTATATTCTGGTTCAATTGTTTCTAATTTAGTCTTAAGTTCAGCAAACTCGGCTGCTTTAGCATCAAGTTCTAACTGTTTAGCAGCTAGAGCATCTTGTGCTACTTTTAA
>Ga0172381_10002064_pt1 | contig 22798 bp, 24 predicted proteins | sample Leawel6488metaG_FD_119754 | JGI IMG/M metagenome (GOLD analysis project Ga0172381, IMG submission 119754) | Leachate microbial communities from a municipal landfill in Southern Ontario, Canada - Leachate well 64-88 metaG | ecosystem: Engineered > Solid waste > Landfill > Unclassified | place...
AAAAAACCCTGCGGCTCGCGGGAGCGCACGGGTACAGGCATGCGCTTCTGCCCGCGCCTGTGCGTGTGCGGCGGCGCGCTCAGATGGGGTAATGCCCTTGAGTCGGGGCTCGGTTAACCGGTCAAACCGGGCAGCACTTCGAGCTGGCTCACCGTTCGTTTTAAGTCTCTCAGTTCGTCCTCAATGCCCCGGAACTGCTCCAGCGCGGTTTACTATGCAATTTACTATGCAACCTATTGTGCAATTTTCCATGAGCACATTTTAATACGGCTTATTTTTCATGGTGAATCTTGCTCACTTAATTCGAAGATCTGCTTATTTCCTTTTTCGGTCAGAGCATATCGTCCGGTTTAGGTACACCGATAAATTCGATGAGCCCTTCGCCGCGAAGAAATTTGAGATCGTAAGCAAAGGTCCTTTTTTTTGCGCCCAGAATTTCTGCAACTTGTGCATCGATCTTATTGCCTCTGAGGAGTATCTCCAGCATTTTAACCATTCGGATGAGCTTCTCCCCTTTTATACCGAACTTGAGACTGAATCTATTGGCAAAATCTTCGTCGATCGCTTCTCGCCTCTCCGCCTCAGGCTTCCTGAACGTAACCGTGAAGAAGCTCGTGAAGGTGAACTCCAGCGGTGCCAGCCCTGCCTCGCTCATGAGCCGCTGCATCTTACTAACGCCCGTGCCCATCTTCTCGATATAATCCGCACGATGCAGCATTCCGGCAATCTTTGGATTTCGCAGCACAATTTTTTTGCCGAACTCCTCTGACGAGAGGCCCCTGGGCAGCCCTCCCGGATTGCAAATCTCGATGCGGTCGTCGTAGATTTCCACCATGACGTTGGCTCCCCGCTGGAAGTAATCCCGGTGGGCCACAGCGTTGATGATCGCTTCTCGCAGAGCATCGTAGGGAAGCTCCGGCACCTCTCGCCTTCTCGCCTCTCCCGTCATCTCGTAGCGCACGGCGATGTACCTCTTGAGGAAGTTCATGGCCCCGCCGATGTTGAACTCGATCTTCCGGCCTTCGCCTTCTTCGATAATTTGCTGTAGTTCTTCTGCATCCATACTGCCGCCGCTTCCCTCAGTGTTCAGGCATTACTGCCCAGGTATTGCTGGAATGAATTGCTGCATTAAACGTTGTCGTGGTTATTCGTAATTGCCAGAGGATTCTAAAAGCGTTGCGGCTGCGGGGCGAATGAAAAAGGGAATAATCAGGGCATCAACTCCCAATGCCTGCAGATTCAGGGATTAAATTCAGATACTAAAAGCAGCGTAGTAGTAAATGATCCTGCAACGATGAAAGATGCTCGGGAATAAGGAGAAATGGAGCGCAGCAAATGAAGGTGACAATCAAGAATTTCGGTGCGGTCCGCGAAGCGGAGATTGAGCTGAAGCCCTTGACGGTCTTCGTAGGACCGAACAATACAGGCAAGACATGGACTGCAAATATCATTTCCGCAATCTTGGGTCCTTATGGTTGGGGGAAATACGCTAATGCTTATTCGGAAGGAAAAGTACCATTTTCTTATCCGCCCCTTGAAGATGCAGTGAAGCGAATTTTGGAAGAAGGTAATGCAAAAATAGATTTAGTAAAATTTTTTGAAGAATTTGGATCTGCTTATTTTAATAACGTAGCCCTTTTAGCTCCTCAATGGACACAGATGTTTCTCGGGACCCGCCTTGCATCTTTCAAAGAGACTGAGTTTAAAATAGCATTGCAGAATCAGGATATTGAAATCAAGGAAATTTTAGACTCCACAGTAAACTCTAAATTCTCAATTAGCAAAAAAGGCGAGGCCCTTTTAAGTGCTCTAAAAGAGTCAGGTGACACATCACTCTATTTCTTCACTGCTGGCAGTGGCATATTAGAAAAGTTTCCGGTCCGAGCAATAAAAGAATTTATTGTAAGCCTGGTCTTTCAAGTGATTCACAGGGCTCTTTATAATTTCGTTTATATCTTTCCTGCGGAGCGCACAGCTTTTGCAATTCTTGCATTGTCCGCAAAGATAAATAGAAAAACCGATGCTGATGAAGTTATCAAGAATGATCTTCGTGCAGACAAAATATTCTTGGGCGACCCGATTGTGATGCTGATGAACACGGTTACTCAAATGCGATTAATCGGAAGCCATGCAGCTCGGATAGAACAGGCAAAGAACGATAAGAGAATTGAAAACTACCTTAAATTGGCGGAGATTTTGCAGAACAACATTCTTGAAGGTCATCTCGATTTCTCAACTCCGGAACCAGATCCCTTGAGAGAAGTGGTTTTCCAGCCCAATCAGGGAAAAGGGGTTGATTTGGATATGCCTATTGTCTCCTCTATGGTGAAAGAGTTATCTATGTTCGTCCTCTATTTGCTATATGAAGCTAAGCCTAACGATTTATTGGTGATTGATGAGCCTGAGATGCACCTCCACCCGGAGGCTCAGGCAAAGTTTACTGAGTTTCTTGCAATGCTCATCAATGCAGGCCTTAATATTATTATCACCACACATAGCCCCTATTTGGTTGATCACCTTATCAATTTGGTAAAGGCAGCAGAACATAATGACCAGGAGACACTAAAGGAAAAGTTCTTTCTTAAAAGATCAGACGCTTTCATCCCTAAAAACAAGGTCTCAGCCTACCTTTTTGAGGAGAACACGGCCAAGAACATCATGGACGAAACAGGATTCATCGACTGGGAGACCTTTGGCGAGGTATCCGACCGAATAATGCAGCTCCGGCTGGAGCTTTAAAGGGCGCTCTAAATGCTGCTCGATATCCTGAGTCCTTGCTTGATACCTAGAACGACCTTCACCGATAATGGTATAACCGTTAACGTTAGGCCACAAAAAGGAGAATCTGTAAAGTTCTTCGTGATTGATGAAAAATCCAATCCAAAAAGCACTTTGCGCAAGGCACTGGGCATGCATGGACGAATCTGCGATCTAGTAGTCTACTATCTCAAAGAGGGAAATCGTGAAGATGCACTCTGCTTCGTAGAATTAAAGGGCAAGAAAATAGATGATGCCTTAGAGCAGATTCTCGAAACATTTGAAGCTCTAGAAGGATGCTCTGAAAGCTCTGGGCACACAAAGTGGAAGGCTTATATCCTGATCGGAATCGCTTCCCCGATAAAGCTGGATCCAGGAAGCATAAAAATCTTAAGAGCAAAATTCGGAGATAAGGATATCGGCTGGAGAATAACAAAGAAGAACGATAAAGACGACCTGGGTAGTTTTTTGCGCGGTACTTAGGAATCGGAAATTACAGTTATCCTTACCCCGCCAGTGCCTCATTCAGCGTCTCCAGCATCCCGCTGAGGCCCGGCCCGAAGAGCCTGCAAGCTTTCACCGGCCCACCCCGCTCGTAAAATGGTGCCAGCTCCAGGTCGTTCACATCAATTCGCAGGCTCGTGGCGATGTGCTCTTTGAGCATCTCCAGCCACTCCGCCTGCTCAGGCGTGAACTTCTGCCCTGTTTGTTCCTGCACTGCCAGCCAGGCTGCGAAGCGCTCGTCCACGGTTTCCCTGAATGGCTGAAGGAACGGGCTCTCTCCCATGGCAAAACGCACCAGAGAGATGATATTGGTGAGCAGCTTTTGCGGTCCTGCCCCTTTGACCTTCGACTTCTCCAAATATTCGTATGCCCGCCAGACCAGGTCAGGTGTGAGGTGGTAGGGCGGCTTTTCAATGGCCTCTGCCAGTTGCTTGATTTCCTCGCAAGTAAGGCGGCGCTTTGCATAAGGCTTGCCGTAGATGATCTGCAGCGCCGTCAGCTCGTCTTTATTCTCCTCGATGAAGTTCCTGAAGCTATCCGTGATCCTGTGGGCCCGTTCCGTCGCTGTGGCGTCGCCGCCCGCAAAAAGCACCACGTCTTTGGATAGCTCATCGATGATCTGCTCATTTCTCTTCTTGATATCGATCAGCGCATTCCTGAATTTGGGATAGTCAAAAGGAAGACACGCTGCCTTAGCCAGCTCCTTGGCAGCCGATTTGACCTGCTCTGCGCTTGGAGTCTTAGTCTGAAATATCTCCCTGGCCTTTGTCTGCTGCTTGTCGGGATCTACTGCATCAAGAAGATCGTTCATGATCTGCTTCAGCGACCGATCCCCGGCTGCTTTCTTGAGGTCCGATCGATCCTTCTCGGAAAGCTCCCGATCCAGCCTGGCCAGCCTCCCCGCCAGCGTTGTCAGTGTCTTCTCGCGGCGAACGCCCAGGGCCACCGACTTCACCAGCTTCTCGAAATAAATTAATGGCAGGAGGGCAGCGCCTCAGGCGTAAATATCCCCGCGCTCCACTTCCCGTGAGGCTTTCTTGCGTAGCTCCGTTCCCAATTTCGAATAGTACTTCATGGTGTCGGGCGTAACCGAGGGTCCAATCTCCTGCAAAGCTGCCAGGAAATGCTTCTGGCCGATCTTCTCTGCGGCCATGTCCTCCCGCAGAGCCAGCCGTCCGGCTTTGCGAACCACTGCAGCGATATCGGCGCCAGTGTACTGATCCGAGAGATCTATCAGCTCGTCGATGTTGATATCGTCAGCCAGAGGCGCTTTTTTCAGGTGCACCTGGAAGATCTTCCGGCGTGACTCCTTGTCCGGCACAGGAGCCAGTATCAGCTCGTCAAAACGTCCCGGCCGCAGAAGCGCCGGATCGATGATATCCGGCCGGTTGGTGGCCCCTATTACTACTACTCCATGCAGCTCCTCCAGGCCGTCCATCTCGCTTAAGAGCTGGTTTACTACGCGCTCTGTGACATGCGGCTCGCCTGCGCCTCCGCCGCCACGCATGGGCACCAGCGCATCCAGCTCGTCCAGGAAGATGATAGCAGGCGCCACTTGCCTTGCTTTTTTGAAGATCTCTTCCACTCTCTTCTCGCTCTCTCCATACCACTTGGAGAGAAGCGCAGATCCTTTGACGGTGATGAAGTTGGCCTCGCTCTCATTGGCCACGGCCTTGGCCAGCATGGTCTTGCCCGTGCCCGGCGGCCCGTAGAGCAGGATTCCCTTGGGTGCCTCAATGCCCAGGCGGCGGAAACTCTCCGCGTTTCGGAGCGGCCACTCCACTGCCTCCACAAGAAGCTGCTTGACGGCTTCCAGGCCGCCAATGTCATCCCAGCTGACATTTGGAACCTCAACCAAAATCTCCCTCATAGCGGAAGGGGAAACCTCCCGCATGGCCGCCTCAAAGTCGTCCTTTTGCACAATTAGCCGGTCTAAGATCTCCTTGGGAATGGTCGGCTCTTCCAGGTCGATCTCAGGAAGGATGCGGCGCAGGGCATTCATGGCCGCCTCCCGGCCCACGGCCGAGATATCCGCGCCCACAAAGCCGTAGGTTCTTTTGGCAAAGTCCTCCAGGATTACATCCTCGTGCAAGGGCATGCCTCGCGTGTGGATCTGGAAAATCTCCATGCGCCCTTCCATATCGGGAACGCCAAGTTCAATCTCCCGGTCGAATCTGCCCGGCCGGCGAAGAGCCATATCTAAAGCCTCAGGCCGGTTGGTGGAGCCGATTACTATTACGTTCTTCCTCTCTTTCAGGCCGTCCATGAGGGATAAGAGCTGAGCCACAACGCGCCTTTCCACCTCGCCGGTGACGTCGCTTCTCTTGGGAGCGATGGAGTCCAGTTCATCCAGGAAGATGATGGCAGGCGTGTTCTTCTCCGCCTCTTCGAATAGATCGCGCAGCGCCTTCTCGCTCTCACCGTAATACTTGGACATGATCTCCGGGCCGTTGATGCTTATGAAGTAGGCGTCGCTCTCATTGGCCACGGCTTTGGCGAGCATGGTCTTTCCTGTGCCGGGCGGTCCGTGCAAGAGAACGCCCTTGGGCGGATCAATCCCCAGACGGTCAAAGAGCTCGGGATGCTTGAGGGGAAGCTCAATCATCTCCCTGACCTTGGTTATTACCGGCTTCAAGCCGCCAACGTCTTCGTAAACTACAGAGGGCACAGAGCGCTCCGGCGTCTCTACAGCCTGAGGCAAGAGCTCAATGTCGGTTCCTTCCGTAATCTTGACAATTCCACCCGGGCTGGTGGATATCACTCTCAGCTTGATCTCGCCCAGGCCAAAGGCTTGAGCCCCCAAAAAGCCGCGGAATATCTCCTCGAACATGGTCTCCCGGCCCATGGAGTCGGGTGGCGGCTTCCGGACGCTGGTGGTGGAGATGACATCTCCCCTTGTCAGCGGCCGGCCATTGAAGACCTTGGTGAGGACGTCTCCGGGTGCAAAGATCTGCATCCCTTGCGTGACTGGGGCTAGCGTCACATGCTTGGCCTCGTTCCAGACCGCCTTTCTGACCTCCACATACTGACCTATGCTCGTTCCGGCGTTGGATCTGATCAGGCCGTCCATCCTGATCATGTCTATGCCCTGATCCTGAGAATAGGCACTGACAGCCAAAGCCGCCGTTGGCCTTGAACCTAACAGCTCCACTACATCCAAGGGACGTGCGTCTATTTTCTCCAGGAAATCCTCGCCAATCCTGACTATGCCTTTTCCCACATCGCCCTGATTGGCCTCGGAAACCTTTAGCCTTACGGGTTCGCCTTCAGTCATGTATTTCTTGCACCTGCTTTCTGGAAAGATATGAGTGTCTATTTTTTAAGTAGTTTGTCCCGATTGAGTGAATCATGTGGCCATGCTCCTCAGTTCCTCTTCCATCGCCCCGCTCATCTGTGCGCAGTAGCCGTGCGTGGCGCAGCCGACTGTGTGCAATCTCTTTGGCTGCACTCCCAGGGCATAGGTCCGCTCTGCCAAATGGTAAGGTATGACGGTATCATTGCGGGAATGGATCATGACCAGCGGGCGAGGTGCGATCCTGCTCAAGTAGGTCTCGGGATCGATGGACCGGTAGAATCGGACCATATTCTTATCCGCTACCCCAGCCGAAGCGATGGCAGCATCCGTTCCGTAGCCACAGGTGCTGATGGCTAAAACGCCCTTCGCGACGGGGTCCAGAGCACAGGCCATGATGGCAAAGCGGCCTCCGTTGCTCTCCCCGGCATAGATGATGCGCTCAGGGTCGATCTCAGACCGGCTGCGTAGTATTTCCCCCGCCGCCAGAGCATCATAAACCATCTTGTGCTCGATCGGCTCAACGCCTTTTAAAAACATCTGCAGATCGGCTTTTGCATCAACTCCCCCCAGATTTCTCTGGTCAAGGGTGATGCTGGCAAATCCCAGGTCCGCCAGGTGCCTGGCCAGCTTCTGCTCCCGCTCTTTGCTGACGGTGGCGCCGGGCAAGAGCACAATGCCTGGGATGCTTTGATTCCTGCTATCTGCATCTGGCCCGGGAATTCTCAAGAGCGCTGCGATTTTCGCATCACGGCTCTGGAACGATACTGCAGAAAGGGTGCTGTTGCCGTCATCCTCGGACGGACTCAGATTGTATTGGGGCATGGAGACTTTATACGCTAAAATTCCCTCATCGGATACTGTCCATTGCCCGGCGGATGTGCTATCCGGAAAGAAATGCCATCCTAAGAGCAGAGCGATGACTCCAACCAGAAGCATCAATCCTGTGCCCTTCCTGCGCTCCAACATTTTCGAATGCGCCTCTTTAGATGCTTGGTTTCCATTCTTCATCGGCCATTTTGGTCAAGGTGCCGTTTTTATTCAATTCATAGCCTGCTGGAATTTTTCCCCAGCTCCATAGCCCAGTTCCGGAATTGCTGCGATCGATCTCGGTCTGGTTGTTCAGACTCTGGTTGATGCTGCTGTTCGTATCCGACTGGTTGGTCGAATTAGGAGTAATGTTCGCCAGAATAGACATGCCTGTCTCCTGGTTGATAGAAACTGGTTCTTGCGAGCAGCTGCTGTAGACCAGTGCAAACAAGACTAAAGCGGAAATTATAATGTATCTCATTCTATATCACCTATTTCGAGGTCTTTCCTTTAAAGCCTAAATAATGATGGTACATGCTGCCGGATAAAAAATACATCTATAGCCTAGATGTACATCTCGCATCTCTTCTGCAAATACTCTCGTAAAGAATCCTTCGCACGCTCGCTATTTGCGTCATCCGGTATTCCGGCCAGGAGTCTCTCCAGGTAGTCTTTCTCTTTTATGCAGGCAAGAGTAAAGGGAAAGTGAATATCAAAGATCCAGCTCAGGTACATCATACGCATGTCTAAGAGCGTCCTCATCCCGGCAATCCTCACCATCCTTCCCTGCACTACGTCCGAGATCACCTCTGGAGAGAGCCCGAATTCATCAACCATGCCAAAGTCCAGTGCCTGATTAGGATGCTGCTCTCTCGTCTCAAAGTGCTCCAGGATAATGCCCAGTATGTCCAGCTTGTCGGCATCCCTGATCAATCTGGAAAAGAGCAGAAAATCGGTTTTATCCGAGGCCTGGAGCTGGTACTTGTTGTGGTTCCAGATGCATTTTCGAATCAGATTTCTCTCCTTTGCAGGCAGGATGGAGAGTACCTCCGATCGGTTGAGGACCTGCAGGCCGATCTGAGAATGATCCGCGGAAATCCGGTCGTTGAAGGTGCCGTAGACTCGCAGCTGCTCGAATCTGCCCACATCGTGAAAGAGAGCAATAGCCTCTGCAAGGGCCAAATCCTCTTCATTCATGCCCAATGATCTGGCGATTATGGTGATGTTCTCGCGGACCCGGTAGGTATGCGCAAGCTTGAGAAGAATGTTCTTTTCTATCTCTGCATTCGGGCAATGGACGCCGCGGGTATAATCTTCAAACCATTTGCGACAGAATAATAGGCCTTTTCCGTCCATGTCCTGCTTCTAGCTGCGATCACTCTTGAAAGCAAATTTCATTTCCGAGCAGTCCACTTGCCATGCCCCTAGACTTTCGTCCTTTGCAAAACCCATGGAAAGCCATACCCCGCCAGGAAATGTGCACTCTCCCGGATGCTCTTCATTGAACTTGCAGAAGAGCTCATAGATGGCATGCCATCCCTCTGCTCCCATGTGCGGCCTGCCCTCAAGAATATATTCTACCTCGTCCCAGTTGGGGATGACCATCTTTAAGAGAGCAATGAGTACATCGCATTCTTTATCGCATGAGGAAAAGATGGCTCTCACCTTTTCTTCGCTCAAGGTCGATTTCATGTGAAAATTGAATTTAGGATTCAGTGATGCGCTCCATGCGCATCCCCGTGCGCGCCGTGGGGCGCGGCATCGGATCCCGCCTTGACAGCCAGGAAATCCTTATCGATATAGGCTTGATGTGCCAGATCCAGGCACTCCTTGCACAGATTAAACATTTCATCCTTGGGGCCGTGAATAGTAGCCAAATTGAGCTTGATAGGTACAGTCTCCTTCTCAACAAGACACAGCGCGCACTTCATTTAATTCACCTTGCCAATTGTTCTGATTCAAACGGTTATAAGCATTTCCTTTCAAGCGTTCCTTTCCACCGCCGATAAAGATCGTTCTCTACTCCGAGAAGATCGAGCACCCGGCCCACCAGCACATCCACCAGATCATCCAGGCTCCGGGGTCGGGAGTAGAAGGAGGGACAGGCCGGCAGGACAACTGCTCCCGCCTCGGCAGCAGAGACCATGTTGCGCAGCCCTACCAGGCTTAGGGGAGTTTCCCTGGGAACAATTATCAGCCTCCTTTTCTCTTTGAGACAGACGTCCGCCGCACGGGTGATGAGTGTGTCCGATGAGCCGCAAGCAACGGCAGAGAGCGTTCCCATGCTACAGGGGATGACGACCATGGCATCAAAGAGATGCGAGCCGCTGGCAATGGGCGCGGCAAAATCGCAGGAAGCGTAAACGTGATCGGCCAGATCCTGCACATCCTTTAGCAGAAAATCGGTCTCAATTTCTATGATCTTTGCAGCCGTTTCGGTTATTACCAGATGGGTGATGCAGCCCTTCTCCCGCAAGACCTGCAAGAGACGAACGGCGTACGCCGCCCCCGATGCCCCGCTTATGCCCACAACGATTTCCATATAGATCCCTCATTTTTATTATTCAATTTTATATCAAGCCTCTCTCGCGCATGGCTCTCATCCTCTTGCCATCTCTTCCAATCTCAGCCGCAACAGAAACTCACGGAAAGCATCCTCGTCGGGACGGTCCGGCAGAGGGCTGGCCACATAGGCCTCATCCAGCCGATGCATCTTTTCCATGACCTCCTCGGCTCCCGGCGTACGCAAAACCGGCGCAAAACAAATCCTGCCCTCCGAGAGGAGCTTTATTCCAAAATTAATGGTCCTCAGAGCCGTCCTGTAGCCTTTGCCCGCAATTCTGGGCTTTTCCGCAGGTTTCTCTTCGGATTTGATCTGGCTTTCCGCCATCCCTTTTATGGAGTGATAGGTCTGCCGGCAGAGGTTGGCCTGCACCAGGGCTGATAGCTCCTCCTGGATATTAGAAGGCTTAATGACCAGCGGGCTCGTGACATACCAGATGGCATTGACGTTTCCCTTGATGAGCTGATTTATGAGATGGCCGATCTCCCAGCCGAGGGTGTCGTAAATATCTCCTCCTCGGGCCGATATATGCTGGCGAACAGTGAGCGAAATCCTATCGCCTCGCAAGATGGACCTGGTGGGAGCGATATAGATCATGACCAGGTCTATATCGCTTTCAGGGCTTTGCATGCTCCACATGTGCGAGCCGACGCAACTGATAAACAGGGTTTTCATCCTGCTGTCGGCAATTTCCGCCAATTCCTGCAGATCAACTCGTAGAAGCAATCTTTTCACCAGGGTGGATTTATTGGCCTCATTTTTTCGACAGCTCCAGTCGCTCCATCGTCGCCGCCACCATCATAGGCAGGGTGATGGTTGCATCTCCATAAACCGTGACGAATTTCGCGTTTTCGGATATCTTCCCCCAAGAAACTGCCTCAGATAGGGTGGCACCGGATAGACCCCCGTTCTCAGGCGTGTCCGTAGTAAGCTGGATCGCGAGGTCGAAGCTATTTGGGGTGACGAGCATGGACTGCAGGGCGAAGTTCTTTGGAACGCCCCCGCCGACTATTACTATTCCCGATCTCTCGCTTCCATAGCAGATGTCCACAATCTCCTTAATATCGGCAAAAGCATCTACTGTAAGCTTTTTTGTCTGGCTGAACATCCAGGCCTGCAGGCCGATCATAGAGTCGGGAAGCGCCGGGCAGAAGACAGGCACATCCATCTCGTAGGCCGAGCGCAGGATGGATCTCTCGTCATTAATTTGGCTGCCTAAAATGCTCATCAGCTCTCTTCCGGAAAGTTTCTCATCTCTATCGGGCATGATTCTTTGCATCAGCTCCTCGAATGCGGCAAAGTCCTCGTCTCTAAGGAATATATCATAAATGCGGCTTTTTCCTTCCGCCCGCAGTGCGACATCATCCGACTCCGCCGTGCCCAGACAGTGGCAGCCGAAGGACTCGATTATGTCATGGACAAGGTTTGCTCCCGTGATCACCAGCACATCCACATGGCCTTTTCTGATCAGATCGGAGACGACATTTCTCATGCCCGCCGGAACCATCGCGCCGGAGAGGGTCAAGAATTTGGTGAAATCTCCAGAAAGCATTTTTTCATAAATAGCCACAGCTTCCGACAGTCTTCGAGCTCCAAAGCCGCAGTGGCTCATTCTCTCTACCAGGGCATTTACGCTCATCCCAGGCGTTATCTCCAGTTGGTGCACCACATCCATTTAATCACCTTAATAATGATAATATTCTTCTGATAGTCCCCGAAAATTGTGATTGAACTTATGCAACGCGAAATTTTTTCTCATAAACCTTTTATACCAGGCCTTATGTTTAGCTTTTACGGAGGGTAAACAATGGCCGGCGAACCGATGGCAGTGGTTAATTATATACCACTTATTATATTCTTGATAATGGGAGCTATAGTGCCCATTGCTGCTTTGGCTGCTATTAAGATAATAGCGCCCAATAGGCCAAAGCGCCAAAAGCTATCGACATACGAAGGTGGGCTGAAGCCTATCCGCGACGCCAAGATCCAGTTTAGCGTTCAATACTACCTTTTCGCAATCGTTTTTGTTATATTCGATGTTGAGGTTTTATTCTTATATCCCTGGATCTATGTCTACGCGAATAAAGCAATGCAGCAGTTCATGCTCTTCGGATTCATGAACTACGCCGTCTTCGAGATGCTCCTATTCATCATTGTACTGCTGGTAGGACTTATCTATGCTATCAAGAAGGAGGCTTTGCGTTGGGTATAAGCGATGTCATACCCGTGCCCGTAGCAATCGATGAGGAGATTGAGAAGTGGACCATATTCGGCCGACCTGTGGCTGAGGTCTGGTTCACAACTACGGAGAAGATCCATCAAATAATCGAGATGGGACCCATTAAGAATATCTTCAACTGGGGAAGAAAAAATTCGGTATACTTTTTAATGCAGCCCATGGGGTGCTGTGGTGTGGAGATGTTCGTTTTCGGAGCTGCGCCCTATGACAGCGACAGGTTTGGGTGCATCCCGAGAAACACACCGCGTCAAACCGATGTGATGATCATCTCTGGCTATCTGACCAGAAAGTACCTACCTGTCTTTAAGAATCTCTGGGAGCAGATGCCTGAGCCCAAGTGGTGTATCGCCATCGGCGAGTGTGCCATCTCGGGTGGACCATTCTATGATTCCTATAATATCGTCCAGAATACTGGAGATCATTTCCCCATTGATGTCTTCATCCCAGGCTGTCCGCCCCGGCCCGAGCAGTTCCTAGAGGGCCTCATCAATCTCCAGGAAAAGATCAAACAGCGCAAGGACAAGCGAGACTACTAAGGAGGGATCTTTTCTTGACTAACGCAAGCGAGGTCTTAAGTTCCATCCAGTCCGCATTTCCTGGAGCAGTCCTAGACTCCAGGGTGGAATCGGACCGGAGGCTATGGGCCACAATCGACTCCAATAAGATTTTGGACGTCTGCAAACACCTGAGTTCCAAGCTCAATTTTGATCACTACTCCGGTTCAGCAGGCGTAGACTGGATAGCCAGGAAGGAGATGGAGGTAGTAGCCATCATGGCCAGCCATGGAGCGCATCAGGTTGTGGCCATGTTAAAGGTTAAAACGCCTCGAGAAAATCCATCTGTCAAATCCTTGACAGGCCTGTACTGGAATGCCAACTGGTATGAGCGAGAGATCTGGGAGATGCTCGGCATCAATTTCGAGGGCCATCCCGAGCTGTATCCTTTGCTTTTATCTGATGGGCTAATGGGGGCCTGGCCCTGGAGAAAGGATTTTAAGGGCTATCCGGATCTGACCACAGGAGAGAGAGCTGTAGCGATAACCACTACAGAGGGCTATACAGAATATCACTTTCCTCCCACGCCTGCAGAGATTGAAGCCGGGACTGTGGTGACACAGAGGCCAAAATATCCATCTTTTCGAGAGCGGGAAGAGAGAGAGATCAAGTCCGACTCAGAGATGATCATGCATCTTGGGCCGCAACATGCCATGGTTCCGGGCCCCTTCCTGCTGGATATCCTCGTGGAAGGCGAGAGGGTAAAGAAGGCCTTCCTCGATATTGGATATATCCATAAGGGCATCGAGAAGATCATGGAGAACAGAACCTGGCTACAGGGCATAACCTATACAGATAGGATGTGCTACGTGGCAAGTCTCTCCAACAACGAGTGCTACTGCGGTGCAGTGGAGAAGATTTTGGGACTGGAGGTCCCTCTGAGGGCGCAATACATCCGCGTCATCTTAGAAGAGCTCTCAAGAATTCAGAGCCACTTGATAGGAACAGGCGAGTTCCTGACTTTGATCGCAGGCGTCGGCTTTGCACCATGGCAGTACATGATCATGGACAGAGAGAAGATCATCTCCTTGATTGAGAGCGTTACAGGTGCCAGACTGACTCACACCTTTGTGCGCTTTGGGGGCGTTCGTAACGACCTTCCGGAAGGCTTCGCCGAGCAATGCCGAAAGGACTTGCCCTATATGAAGTCTAGAATTGAGGAGTTCATTGAGCTGTTTGCGCAAGATCCGATTTACCATGCCAGAATGGAAAATATTGGCTCCATCTCGGCCGAGACTGCCAAGCGCATGGGATGCGCAGGACGAGTGCTGAGGGCTGCGGGCGTAGCCTATGATATGCGAAGAGAGGATCCCATACTGGTTTATCCAGAACTGGACTTCGATATCGTAACTGGAACCAGAGGAGATTCCGCGGACAGGATCGACGTCACGCTGAGAGAGATATTGCAGAGCATTCGCATCATCGAGCAATGCCTGGACAAGATTCCCTCTGGGCCTATCAAGACGGACGTCAAGATCCCCAAGAAGATTCCGGCGGGCGAGGCTTACTATCGGGTCGAGGATCCCAGAGGCGAGATGGGAATGTATGTGATCAGCGATGGAGGCGATAAGCCATACCGTGTAAAGGTAAGAGGGCCATTCTACGCTACATTCCAGACCTTGACTCCACTTCTGGAAGGAGTTTATATAGCGGATGCGGTGGCGATAGCCGGAAGCATGGACGGCTGCCCATCCGAGTCGGACAGGTAGGAGGGAGAGGATTTGGACGGAATAATAGAGATCATCACTCAATTTGCCGCCCAGGAGCCGGCGATATTCGCCCTGATCATAGGCATAATAGGTGCTGCGGTACTTTCTGCCGTGGTTAACGTTGGTGCCATGCTGGTGATCTGGGCCGACAGAAAAGTCATGAGCGATTTCTGCAACCGGTTTGGTCCTAATCGCGTGGGCGGAAGATGGGGCATACTGCAACTGGGCGCCGATGCCATCAAGCTATTCACCAAAGAAGATGTCATTCCGAGCGGCGTTGACAAGGGCGTCTATGTATGGGCCCCCATCCTCGCCTCTGCAGGTACCATGCTGGTGGCTGCGGCCATACCATTCGGGGCGCTGCATATAGGCGGCAAGGATTACCCCTTAGTCGTGGCCAACATGGATATAAGCGCTTTTTATGTGGAAGCAGCTCTAAGCATTATGTCCATCGCCGTCTTTATGGCAGGCTACAGCTCCAACAATAAGTACTCCATCCTGGGAGCCTTCCGAGGCGTGGCAAGAATGATTGCCTATGAGGTTCCCATGGGCGTGTGCGTCATATCAGTAGCTGTTATGGCCCACAGCCTCAATCTGGTGGAGATCGTACAGAGCCAGACGGTCTGGAATGCCTTTGCCCAGCCACTCGGATTTATCATATTCATAATTGCCCTGGTCACAGACCTAGGAAGGGTTCCATTCGATCAGAGCGAGGCAGAGGAAGAAATCATATGCGGTTACAGTACTGAATACAGCGGAATCAGATGGGGTCTGCTCTATTTCCAGGAGTACAACAACTTCCTTTTGGGATCCATTCTGATGGCGCTATTATTCCTGGGAGGCTGGAATGGACCGATCATACCCATACCACTTCTGGATATAATCTCGCCCATGATCTGGCTGCTCATGAAGGTAATAATCGTAATATGGTTCATAATATTGGTTAGAGCCTCGCTCTTCCGGCTCAGAATCGATCAGGTAACTGACCTGGGATGGAAATGGATGCTGCCGCTCTCCCTCGTGAATTTGGGGTGGGCAGTCATAATCGGGTCCTACTTTGCATGAGGTGGCGATAAGATGTTGAAGAGAAAGATGATAAAGAACTTCACCTGGCCTTTGAAGACCGCCACGCAGGAGATCGAGGTCACGAGACTCTATCCTGAGGTAATGATGGAGCTTCCTGCCGCGGAGAGAGGCATTCATGAGCTGAATGCCACCATATGCATCGGTTGCGGGTCTTGCGCCAGGGTCTGTCCCAATAGCTGCATCGAGATGGTTCATTTCAAATTCGGTAACCCTCTCAAGAACAAAAAGATGCAGTTTCCGCAGATAGATTATGGAAGATGCATGTTCTGCGGGCTATGCGTTGACGAGTGCCCTGTGGAATGCCTGAAAATGGGCCAGAGGGTCACAATGGCCGGCTGGGAGAGAAAGGACATCATAAAGGGCCCTGATTTCCTGGCGACGAAGAGGTTCTCTTCCAAAGAGGTGGCTGACTTGGAGGCCGAGGCCAAGAGAATTGCTGCCGAGAAAAAGAGAATTGCTGACGCTAAAAAGGCTGCGGAAAAAGAAGGAGCAGCGAAAGAAGGTGCCGCCAAAAAGCCGGCCAAGGAAGGCGCTGCTGCTAATGGTGCAGCCAAGAAAAAAGCAGCCGCAGCAGAGGCCAAGCCTAAGGAAGGAGGTGCTGCCTGATGTCAGGGAAGTCGGGCGTAAATGTCATTCGGTCTATCTTCGAGCTACTAGTTTTGCTTTTAGCTCTGGGTGTGATCTTCGGCGGCCTGGCGCTTATTGTACTCATGTCGCCCTGGTCGCAAACGGTCCTGGATAAGCTGCTCGCCTTTGACATACGATTTGTCATTGAGCTTTTGGCCTTCCTGACCATAGCAGCCATCATCGTGCTATTATCGGCTCTTGTCGTCTACGCTAAGAATATTGTTCACAGCGCTCTTTACCTGCTGGGAAGCTTTGCCGGCGTAGCGGCCTTGTACATCACCCTGAATGCCACCTTCGTTGGTGTGGCTCAGATTCTGGTGTACATTGGAGCCATTGGAGTTCTGATACTCTTTGCCGTGATGCTCACGAGGAAGACGATTATGGAGGAGTCCCATGGTGAAATTTAAGATAATTATCATTACCCTGGCCTTCCTGGCAGCTCTCATCGCTTCGCTATCCCTGTCAGACTGGGGTGCCAGCGAAAAACTGCAGTCCAGCTTTGTACCCCAGGAGGGTATGAAGATGCCAGAAAGCGGCATTGGAGACGTGGGATTTGAGATCTTCACCACTTACGTCTTTGCTTTTGAGATCCTGGCCCTGGTCTTGACGGCTGCCCTGGTCGGAGCGGTTTGGGTCGCACGAAAGGAGGTTGCCTGAGGAGGGCGACAACATATGACAAGGAGGGAGATTTACCGATGATACCGTTGGAGCTTTATATACTGCTGGCATCCACGATGTTCACCATCGGCTTGTACGGACTCGTTACTCAAAAGAACGGTGTCAAGCTTATGATGTGCATCGAGCTCTTGCTCAATAGCGCCAACATCAATCTCGTCGCCTTCTCAGCGTACCAGCCTAATGTGAATGGCCAGGTCTTTGCCCTGTTCTCCATTGCGCTGGCAGCGGCTGAAGCGGGCGTTGGGTTTGCCATATTGATTGCGCTGTACAGGCTATACGGAACTATTGACCTGGACAATATTAACGCCATGAGGTGGTAAGGAATGTACGCTGATTATGCATACCTGATAGTAGCACTTCCTGTACTGGCCTTCTTGCTTTGCCTTTTCGTAGGCTGGCATCTGCCCAGAGGCGGAGGCTTCCTTACAGTTTTGGCGACATTTGCAGGTCTCATATTATCTCTAGGGATATTTTCAGAGACATATCCGGATAAGATAATTCATCAGTCCATGCCCTGGTTCGCCAATTTCAATGTGGGCATACTGATTGATCCATTGGCGCTAGTGATGCTTCTCATGGTAACCTTCGTGGTTACACTGATTCACACCTATGCTAATGGATACATGAACGGAGATCCGGGCTCAGCCAGATACTTCGCTGAGGCGGCACTTTTCACAGCTTCCATGCTGGGCCTGATCTATGCAGATAACCTGATCCAGCTCTTCATATTCTGGGAGCTGGTGGGACTGTGTTCTTATCTCTTGATCGGCTTTTGGTACAGAAAGCCCTCGGCAGCCGCAGCTGCCAAGAAGGCTTTCCTGACAACGCGTGTGGGCGACGTTTTTTTCCTGGCAGCCATAATTCTGCTCTACAATAACCTGGCTGGCCTGAACCTCGCTCTCAAGCCCGGAGAATACCTCTTGCAGTTCCCGGTGATCTATGCTCATATCACCCAGATCGCCCCGGATCAACTGACGCTCATCGCCCTGGGACTTTTGGGCGGCGCGGTAGGCAAGTCAGGTCAGTTCCCCTTGCATGTCTGGCTTCCTGATGCCATGGAGGGGCCAACCACCGTTTCAGCCATGATCCATGCTGCGACCATGGTTACAGCAGGTGTCTACCTGGTGGCCAGAATGTTCCCGCTCTTCTACGCCGCGCCCTACGGGCTGACAGCTGTAGCGGCAGTTGGTGCATTCACAGCTTTATTTGCGGCAACCATGGGCCTGACTTCCTTTGATATCAAGAGAGTGCTGGCCTTTTCCACCGTCTCGCAACTCGGCTTTATGATGGCTGGCCTGGGAGTGGGCGCGGCTGTAGGGACCGTTGCGGTAGGAGTTTCCATCTTCCACCTCATCGGCCATTCCTTCTTCAAAGCGCTGCTCTTCCTTGGTGCAGGATCAGTCATTCACGCCGTCAATACTAACGACATGCGGGAAATGGGTGGCGTAGGAAAATACATGAAGTGGACCATGTACACCATGCTCATAGGCTCTCTGTCCCTGGCCGGATTCCCCCTGTTCACGGGATTCTTCTCCAAGGACGAGATCATAGTAATCGCCTATGAATACGGCACGTTGATCAATTTCCTGCCCTACATATTCCTGGTCTTAGCCGCCGTTCTGACAGCTATCTACACCTTCCGAATGTGGTTCTCTGTCTTTACCGGCAAGGAAAGATCCGACTACGGCAAACACGAATCGCCCATGGTCATGATCGGGCCGCTGGTGATTCTGGCGATATTTGCATTTGGATTCGGTTATGTGGCCCAAAATGGCTTCTACAGCTACCTGGATTCCAACTTCGAACATTACGATGTCGACTTTGTAGAACTCGGCATAATCGGAGGCCATGTGCTCGAAGGAGAGCACGGCGCTGCCGCTGAGGGTGAACAAGGAGCCGCTGCAGAGCAAGCAGCTACCGCAGAAGGAGAAGCAGGCGCAGAAGAAGGACCGGGAGAGCCTTGGTACATCCAGATACTGCCAATCATTATTGCTATTGGCGGCATTCTCACGGCTGCCTTGTTCTATTGGGATAAAGTCAAGAAGTTTGACCCAAGCCAGGTTACTGGCGACAAGGACCCCATTCGCAAAATGTTGCTCAAGGGATACTACCAGCATGAAATCATGACCGGCTGGTTCGCTGAAACTGTAGTCTACGGCACGGCATTGATCTGCAATATGATCGATATCAAGCTCGTAGATGGCTGGCTGAACTGGCTCTCGGCCTGGGTTATGGGCTTCGCACAGCATGTGAGAAAGGTTCAGACCGGCGTGGTGCAAAATTACGTCACGGCGCTGGTGCTGGGAGTTGTGGTGCTGGTGGTTGTAATTACTCTGGCTATAGAGGTGGGCCTGGTATGATCTCAAACATAGTCTCGCTATTGATCGCCATTCCCCTTCTGGGAGCGGTGGTATCCTTCTTTGCGGGAACCAAGGCCAAATTCGTGGCCCTAATAGCCTCGATTATACCTTTAGCCCTATCCCTGCAAATGTACATGGAGTTTGACAAAACATCGAAGGTAATGCAGTTTGTGGAGAGCTACAACTGGGTTCCTTCCCTTGGCGTCAAATACACAGTAGGCGTCGACGGCATAGGCTTCCCACTAGTTCTGCTTTCCACGATAGTATCAGTACTGGTAATAATATACTCCTGGGGAGAGACCAAGAAGCCCAATCAGTACTTTGCCCTGCTTCTGCTCAACGAAGTAGGCGTGCTGGGAGTCTTTACATCTCTGGACTTCTTCCTGTTCTATATCTTCTGGGAGATAGTGCTCATACCCATGTTCTTCCTCATAGGATCGTGGGGCGGACCGAGAAAGGACTACGCAGCAATCAAGTTCTTCATCTACACCCACGTGGCAAGCCTGGTAATGCTTCTGGCTATCTTTGGCCTGTACTTCACCTACCAGATGCCCGACGGGTCTAGAACCTTCGATATGCTGACCTTACTGGCCGCGACAGCAGACAAGACCATATTCCCAACCAGCCTGCTCAATATCATCTTCGCCGGACTGCTCCTGGGATTCCTGGTTAAGATGCCTGCATTTCCCTTCCATACCTGGCTGCCGGATGCCCATGTCGAGGCTCCCACAGCAGGATCGGTAGTGCTGGCAGCTCTGCTGCTTAAAATGGGCGGATACGGCCTATTCCGAGTCATTATGCCCATGCTACCCCATGTCGATAAGGCATTCGTGACAATCATCGCCATCATCGCGGTGATTTCCATAGTCTACGGAGCCTTCATGGCGCTGGCACAGAAGGATATCAAGAAGCTTGTGGCATACTCATCCGTAAGCCACATGGGCTTTGTGACGCTCGGAGCTGTGGCCTTCACCTGGATGTCGGTTACCGGAGCCATGTTCCAGCAGTTCTCGCACGGTATCATCACCTGTGTCCTGTTCATGTCCGCCGGTACCATCCAGCACGTGGTAGGAACCAGGGTCATTGCCGATCTGGGAGGGCTCGCCGATCGCATGCCCAAGTTTGCAGTCATCATGATGGCCGGATTCATGGCCTCACTGGGACTGCCGGGTATGAGCGGCTTCGTGGCCGAGTTCATGGTTCTGACAGGATCGTTTGCAACGCTACCAGCCTACACCATGATCGTAGTCTTCCTGAGCATAGTGACAACGGCCGCCTATCACCTCTGGGCCATGCAAAAGGCCATGTTCGGGCCGATATTGAAAAAGTATATGAATGTGCATGAACCGCATGCCTACGAGCTGTTCTCCATGGCCATGATCATAGTTCTCACTTTGATCTTCGGTCTTCAACCCGGCCTTATGACTGATATCATGGGAACAGCGGCAACGCAGGTCATGGAGCCTGTAATGACTCTGACCCAGATGGGGGTGATCTGAAGTGGAATTTTCACACTACGCACCCCTTTTGGGAGAAGCGCTACTCACAATCCTGGCGGTGCTGATCGTACTGCTAGGGTCCCTGATGAAGAACAGCGGCAAGCTCATGGGATACCTGAGCGTTGCCGGATTGGTGGCAGCTTTAGGCCTGGTGGCAAACTATTTCACAATTGCCAAGCCGGCCCTGTTCTTCTTTGATACCATATCAGTCGATGCCTTGTCTCAGTTCTTCAAGGCCGTCTTCCTGATAGTATCGCTACTGGTAGTGATAGCCTCACTGTCCAAGTATACGGGAAAGGGTGCAGACGAGTATTACGCACTGCTGCTTTTGGCCGTAGTGGGCATGATGGTGGTCTCCAGCTCCGTTGACATCGTCACCCTGTTTGTGGGCTTTGAACTGGCCAGCCTGTCCACCTATGCCCTGGCAGCCTTTGATAGAAGCAAGAAGAACCTGGAAGCGGCAGTGAAGTACTTCATCTTCGGATCTGTCGCCTCCGCCTTCATGCTCTTCGGCTTCTCTCTGCTCTACGGCATGACAGGATCTACCAGGTTCGCTGATATTGCGGCAGCCTCATTGGCCAGCTTCGGCCCGGCGACATTAGTGGCTCTGCTCTTCGTTATCGTGGGATTTGCCTTCAAGATGGCCTTGGTGCCATTCCATATGTGGGCACCCGATACCTACGAGGGCGCACCGCCCCTGGTCTCGGCCCTGCTCGCTGCTGGCTCCAAGAAGATGGGCTTTGCCGCAGCCTTTAGAGTAATTGTCGTAGCTCTAATTGCCCTGAGAATGGAGTGGTACCTGGCTTTCGCTATCCTGGCCGCCGTAACCATGACGCTGGGCAACCTCGCTGCTTGCTGGCAGAACAATGTGCGGCGCATACTGGCTTACTCTTCCATCGCTCAGGCGGGCTACATCGCCATCGGCCTTGTAGTTGTAGGAGCAGCTTATGGAGCAGCACCGGTTAATGTGCTGAACTTAGGCATGCTGCGAGCGGATCAGCTGGGAATTGCCGGCGCCCTGCTGCTCATCCTGGGGCACGCACTCATGAAGACGGGATCCTTCATCGGCACGGCATTGGTCGCGAGCAATGCGGCCAAAGGAAGCGAAACCGACCCGGATGACATCTCCAACTATGCCGGTCTTGCCAAAAGGGCACCCATAACAGCGTTTTGCATGCTCATCTTCATGTTTGCGCTGGCGGGCATACCCCCCACGGCAGGATTCGTAGGCAAGTTCGTTCTATTTGCCTCGGCATGGTATGCAGAGTTGTACTGGCTGGCACTACTGGCCATCCTCAACAGCGCTCTGTCGCTGGTCTACTACCTGAAGATCATCAGCTACATGTATCTGAAGGAGCCGGCCGGCCCCAAGATGGTTGAGCAGAAGGGATATGTAGTGGCGCTCGTCCTGACGCTTATCGGCGTAGTCGGGATCGGCGTCTTCCCAGAACAGTTCGTCAACTGGGCACTGCAGGCAGCAGCGGTTCTGCTGCCTCAGTAAATCTTTTCCATATTTTTCTTTTTGGCTCTTCGCTATTTTGCAATAGTCTACAGATAATGAGTTGATGCGCATGAAAGCAGTAGCATAAGAATCATATGCCTAGAGTAGACCTATAGAAGATCAACCGTGTTCAATCAAAGTTCCATCTTATCACTTAATCGCTTGAGCATTTAGGGATATTTCTGCTAAAATTATTTTATAATAAATTTTTATCAATCGTGGGATCTATCTTTTTCATTTCATCGACTAGTTTATATTTCCAATCTCCAACATATGGTTTATATAAAACCCCTAAGTAATCCGAAGGTATCTCAAAATTATCATTCTGTCGATAAAGAGCAACTACTCTATTCCGCCCTAATTTTGCTATAAAATATCCCAACTCCATAATAACATTTTGTCTAGCTCTATGCATTCCTTCACTTGGAGAAGCTCCTTTTGGATACGCAAAATCATCCGGAGAAAGAAGAATTATGGCAAAGTCTACATCTGAATGTGTTTCAAATTTTTCTATAATTGTTTTACCCTCATCAGGTTGTTCATGAAGGATTACAGGCACCAATTTCAATCTTAATAGCACATTGGCAGCCTCTTGCTTCATCTCACCATCATGGCCATG
>Ga0172381_10002065_pt1 | contig 22795 bp, 17 predicted proteins | sample Leawel6488metaG_FD_119754 | JGI IMG/M metagenome (GOLD analysis project Ga0172381, IMG submission 119754) | Leachate microbial communities from a municipal landfill in Southern Ontario, Canada - Leachate well 64-88 metaG | ecosystem: Engineered > Solid waste > Landfill > Unclassified | place...
AGGTGCTATCAAAGAGTGGTTGATTGGAAAACTCTTTTTATTATCATAGCTATTATATCCAGTTCTATCCTTGGCCTTATTATAAATTTAAAAGAAGTTATTTAGTCTATATTTTTTTTATTTTTTTTTATTATATATAATAATAAATTAAAAAATGAAAATATATTGTCCTTCATGTGGTAACGTTAATGAATATACTCTAAAGAAACCTGAATTTTGTGGTCATTGCAGATCTTCGTTAAAATTTAATAGCGAAATTATATCTGTCCCGCCCCGTTCTAAACGTAAGATAGAATACGTAGAAGAAGAGGACCCGTCTGAATATTTACCTGATATTGATGGTTTTAAAATACATATTAGTCAAACAGGAGGGAGAGATAGCGCGTGCTCTTATAGAAAAATTGATGCTAATATTGCAGGAACGGAAAATGGTAGCATTCCAAAAAGAAAAACAACTGTCGCTAACGAGAGACCCGATAAGAAAGAATTCATTAAGGAATTCTGGAAAGATGCTAAATCTAGTCGAAGAAATCCGGGGGGGCTAGGCGACGATGATGGAGATGCGATTTAGTGCGAAAAATTGAAGCTTATGAGGACGCGGCTAAAATTATAGACCAACTTTTAGAAAAGAGAAGGTATTCTTGGCGGCTAAAATCCATAAATTGGTTCGACTTCGATGACGTTAAACAAAAAATTAAATCTCATATATTTCAAAAATGGGATCAAAGAGATCCGTCTCGCCCTATAGAAAGATGGTTAAATACCATTATAACAAATCAATTAATCAACGAGGTCCGAAATCATTATAAAAATTTTGCTAGGCCCTGCTTAAACAAATGTCCTTTTAATGGTGGTGGAGATTCATGCTTATCTTGCCAAAGTGGCATACAGTGTTCTGAGTGTTTAGCTTATTTAATATGGGAAAAGGGAAAAAAAAGAGCCTATAACGTTAAAATACCATTAACCATAGAGGACCATAGCAGGGAACTCCACGCAAACGAAGATAACTTTTTAGATATTGAGGGCATCTCTATCAAGCTACATAACGAAATAGAAAAAATTCTTACAATTCGTCAATTTAAAATTTATAAAATGTTGTATATAGACAAAATAGACGAAAACAAAATTGCTACGATATTGAAATTTAAAACTACTGAAAAGAATAGAAAAGCGGGATATAAGCAAATAAAAAATCTCAAAAATAAATTTATTGAATTGGCTAAAAAAATATTAAATGAAAAAGATATCATCTAAAGAGATAACTCTAACTAAATCACAGGAACAGTTTTTATTAAAGGAGTTTGAGAAAACTCCTGATTTGATGATTTTAATTAGAAAATGTTTTAATAATGATAAGCTAGACGGCAGAGATAAAGAAGGCAGGGTGGTAAGAGAATTTTTAGCTTCTCATGGAAAAGATTTCAGAACCACTAAGAGAGAAAAAGCCCTTGATGTAAATCTATCTGACGACCAAAAAGAAGATATTCTTCGTTACGCACGCGAAAATACCAAAATGATGGATATTTGTAAAATCATTTGGCCCGATAGAAAAATTTTTCCACTTAGTAATGAATTTAGATCGGTCTCTAGTTATATCACTTCGGTAGATCCGTTATTTCTTCAAAGGGTGGGGGAGGATGTTGAATATCGCGTTCCTAAAACCTTAAAACAATTAATTGCTAAAATTAATGACGTAACGAAAGAGTTATACATAGAAGAATCTATATCTGAATTTGATAAAGAAAAATTTGAGACCTTGGGAAGATATTTACAGTCTCCGCGTTATTTAGATGCGATGAATCGTATCTATAGACTTAAAGACGACAGAAATTTATTCGAAGCGGAATTTATTAGAACTATTTGGGATAAGCTAGATTTAAATTCTGATGAAATCAATACATGCGTATCGCTATGTATGGAGTACATATCTCACTCTAAAATTGAACAAATGATAGTGAAGTTGAACGATATGATGAATGATGTGACTAGTGACGGCGAAGGCAAAGATATAGCTATAAGACTTACGGAAGCGATTAAAACTAAGAGCGAGGAGAAGAAGGCTTGTACGAAAACACAGTCCGATATTCAAAAGGCTCTTAACCAGACTCGCGGGGAAAGACTGAAGCAAAAAAGAGACTCAAGTGCAAATATTCTTTCGCTGATTAAAGCATTCCAAATACAAGAAGAACGAAATAAAATGTTACAGATAGCGGAACTTCAAAATAGAGCCGTTAGAGAAGAAATCAATAAAATCGAGTCTATGAATGAATGGAAAGCTAGAATTTTAGGTATTGGAAAAGGAGATGTTGTTTAATGAACTTCCCTTGTAAAGAATGTGGCGAAATTTTTGAAGATTTATCTTCATTGCATAAACATTTAAAATCTCATAATATCTTACAGGGAGATTATTATGTTAAGCATTTCGCTCGTAAAAATAAATTAGATGATTCTCTTCTGCCATATAAAGGATTTGAAGATTATTTTTTAAACGATTTCCGCAATAAAGCCCAATTTAATAAATGGTGTAAAGGGGCTTCTATCGATGAATTAAAAAGTTATTTACCAATTTTAATTAAACGAAGAATTAACAGAAAAAAATATAAATTTTCGCCTTCTACCACTGAAATAGAAACGGTGACAACTCAAATTTTGCCGTCTATAGATATTATCAGAAGATGTTGCGATTCTTACGAAGAATTCTGTAAATTAAATAATTTTAATATTCTTTTAAAAGACAGAATTATTGAAATTAAAGAACGAAAAAATATTATAGCTATAGACACTAGGGAGCAAAAGCCTCTGCGTTTCGATGATAGTATTGTTATGAAATTAGATATTGGAGACTATACCGCTTGTGGAGAAAATTTTAGTAACACATTTATAGATAGAAAAGCTATCTCGGATTTTATTGGGACTGTTACCAATGGATTTAATAGATTTTGTAAAGAATTAGATAGGGCTGTTAAAATGAACGCTTATGTTTTTATTATGGTAGAATGCTCTATCCCTAAAATTTATGCCTATAATAATATTTCTCCTCATAAAGCCAATTTAGAATATGTTTTTTCTCAAATGAATAAAATTCAACATATGTTTCCCAAAAATTGTCAATTTGTATTTTGCGATGGAAGAAAAAATTGTGAAAAAACTTTAATTAATATTCTTAATGGCGGAAAATCGTTATGGAGCGTTGATGTTCAAAATTTAATAAATAAGGGGTTAATTTAATATGGCTTGGACAGAAGGCGAACAAAAAAGACGGCCAAAAGATAATATTAATGAAGAGTTAGCTTCTTTAGAGGGTTTTATTGACGAAGATAAGGCTAAAGTTTTATTATATAGATTTCTAAAAGCAAATCCAACTTATTTTTGTAATTTAGCTATGGGCGTAGAATTATTTCCATTTCAGCACATTATATTAAATGGAGTAATGAATAGTGATTATAGCATGTTGGTATGTGGGCGCGGCGTTGGTAAATGTCTGCAGGACAACGCTTTAGTATATACGAACAGCGGGCTAAAGATGGCTAAAGACGTAGAAGTGGGAGATAGATTACAGAGCTTGGATAATTATAATACTGTTTTAGCAAAAATAATTAATCCAGAAGACGTCACATATAAAGTTACCACCCAAAAGGGGTATTCGTGTGAAGGACTTGATTATCATAAAGTTTTAATTTTAAACAAAAATTTAGATTTTGAGTGGAAATTTGCTAAAGATTTAAATATGGGAGAATATCTCGTGATGAGAAAGAATATTAAGTTCCCCAAAGAGAGGAATATATTTGAGGGGTTTCAAAATATTCAATACGACGGGAATAGTGAAAAAAAAATAAATGTATATGGGGCTAGTTCGAGTGATTGGTATTATTTATTTGGATTATATTTGGGTAGCGGGTATGTGCGAAATGGAAGATTAGATATCGTATCTAAAGATAGGGGGACTAAAGAATTTTTAGAAGAATTCTTTAATCAAATAGGTTTAGACGGTGTTAAATATAGAGACGCGGATTTGTGTATTTTACCTATAGAGTTAGAGAGAGTTTTTACTCATGTCGGATTTACTAGAGAAACTCCTCATAATCAGATAATCCCTTTTAACTTATTAAATAATTCCGAAGAAAATATTTGTCAGTTGCTATCCGGCCTGTTTGACGCAGATGGATACTCTACTATCACCGCAGGGAAATGCGGCGCTATAAACAGAATCACTGCTGGATACGCTAGTCTTAGCTGTTCAATGATTGAACAGGTAAGAGCACTACTCCTTCAAATAGGAATTATATCGATAACGGAGATTCCTTCTAAAGCTGTGAAAAAAACATTTTCGGAAGGAGCTGCCTGCAATTGTAATAATGGATACCAGTGTAAGGTTACTGGATATGATAATTTAAAAAAGTTTAAAGAAAAAATTAATTTTAGATTAATTTGTAAAAAGGAGAAATTAGATTTATTAGAGAAATATCCAGAGCTATCTAAATACAAATTAGAACTGCTGCCAAAACATTTTAGCGAGTATCTAAAAAATAAATATTATAAGAAGCAATTCGGAAAATACAGGTTCGCGGAAAATCGAAATATTTCTAAGTGGGAGTTAAATCAAATTATTGAAAATAAAAATATAGATGAGTATGATTGTGAAAAACTTAAAAAATTATTGGATAATGATTTATTCTTTGAAAAAATAAAATTAATTGAAGAGTCTAGGTGCGTTACAGTGGATTTACAAATAGAAGATGAAGAATGCTACGTAAGCGATGGGATAATAAGCCATAATTCTTATATCGCGGGAATCGCTGCAGCTAATATTGGAATTTTTAATCAAGGATATAAGATAGGTATCATCTCGGCCAGTTTTCGATCAGCCCGGTCTGTTCTTAAGAAAATCGAAGATATCTCGGTCAAACCAGATGCACAAATGTTTAATAATTGTATTAATGGATTAAAAAAGGGAAATGATTGTTGGACTATGAATATAGGGTCTAGCGAACTTCTAGCCCTCCCTCTGGGCACAGGCGAGAAGCTCCGTGGGTTTCGTTTCAATGTATTAATTATAGATGAATTCCTTCTTTTCAATGAAAAAATATTTAATGAAATTATAGTTCCGTTCCTTGTCGTCCCTCCCGAAGGACAAATTAAAGACCGTCGGAAAGTAAATGAAATCGAAAATAAATTAATCGCTCAAGGTAAATTAGCGGAAGAAGATAGAATGAAGTTTGAAAATAATAAACTAATCGTTCTTTCCTCCGCTTCATACAAATTCGAATATCTATATAAACTTTATGAACAATGGTTTAATTCTATTTTAAATAAAAGCCTAGCAGATGATAAAACAAAATTCATTGCTCAATTATCATATGAAGTAGCCCCTCCAGAAATGCATGATAGGACACTGGTAGAAGAGGCTAAATCCACTATGAGCTCTTCTGCTTTTATGAGAGAATTCGGCGCTCAATTTAGCGATGATAGTTCAGGATTTTTTCGCATTGTAAAAATGGAAGCCTGTACTTATAAACAGGGCGAACGTCCATGCATCGAAGTAATAGGCGAAAAGGGATCGGAATATATAATGTCTTTCGACCCATCTTGGGCGGAAAATGAAGCCTCTGATGAATTTGCTATCCATATATTCAAGTTACAAGAAAATGGGAATGCGGTTCTCGTCCATAGTTATGCTATGCCGGGCACATCATTGAAAGATCATATACATTATGTAGGTTATCTTCTTTTGAACTTTAATATTGTTTTTGTGATAGGAGACTATAATGGTGCTCTCCAATTTATTTCTGCTGCTAATGAAAGCACAGACTGGAGAAAAAATAATTTGCATCTAGAAATAATAGACGCGCCATTAAATGATAATGAGAAATACGATGAAGACGTCTTCGCTTTAAAACAGCAATATAATAAATCCAATAATAAAATATGTTATTTAAGAACGCCGTCATCTTCTTGGATAAGAGAAGCAAATGAGTCTTTGCAAAATTCTTTCGATAAAAAAACTATATGGTTCGCGGCTAAAGCCATCAACCTACAGGGAAATCAAACTTATGACGAACAATTAGAGTTGTGTGGGAATGTAGACGACTTAAATTTCCAAATAAATGCTAAAGGTGAAGAAGATAGTGTCGGAGAAGACCGTAAAGTTGACTTTATAGAAAAACAAGGTGACTTGATAGATTTAACGAAGACGGAGTGCGCCTTGATCCAAGTAACGAGTACGTCTCAGGGTTCTCAGCATTTTGATCTACCCCCGGAATTAAAACGCCAAAAAGGACCAAACAGACCTAGAAAGGATAGCTACTCAGCTCTAGTTTTGGGTAATTATGGAATAAAATTATACTTAGATCTAATAAGTAAAGAAATAAGTAATACTGGTTTTATCCCTGAAATCGCCTAATTCTTGAAAATTAAAGTACAATTTCTCAACTTTAAGTGTATTATAAAATATGGCAAGATCGTATCATAAAAAAAATGAAAGCTATTGGCAAAACAAAAGCCAATCTATGAGTAATCGTCAAATAGCAGAAGCTCCGCCCTATAATGAAATTATCCCTACTATTATGGGGGAGCCATTTTATGAAGCATCTATAGCTGCCGTCCTACCCTCGTCTAGAGAACAAGACGAAGCGGAAACTCCATATACTCGTAGAGGGAGAAGAGGTCGAGATCATTCGCCAAGATATCATTTTAAAAATTTAGAGGTTCTAAGATGCCCGTATAATACCGACGGAGATAACGTAGATATCCACGATACTGTTCTATTATGCCAAAAGGCTTATGCTAATATTCCAGTATTTAGAAACGCAATTGACGTTTTGGCGGAATTTAGCGCATCTGAGGTCTATTTAAAAGGCGGGAATAAGACCTCCCGTAATTTTATTAATAAGTGGTTAAAAAAAATTGGGATAGCAAATCTTATCAGTCAATACTTTCTTGAATATTATCGTTCGGGGAATGTTTTCCTTTATCGAGTAGACGGTAAGTTCACTGACCAAGACTATAATAAAATGTTATCTATTTATGGATCTAAAAAAAATGAAATCCCTATTAGATATATCTTATTAAATCCAACCGATATATTCGCTAAAGCAGTTTCTTCTTTCTCTAATACTACTTATGTAAAAGGTATATCTCAATATGAAGCAGAAAATCTAAGAAATCCTAAAACGGAAGACGAAAAATTAATTTTCGATAATTTACCTAGTGACGTAAAAAAGTCTATTAAAGAGAAAAATTATTCAACAATTGAGCTTCCTCTCTCTCCAAAACAAATACATACTTCTTTTTATAAGAAGCAGGATTATGAACCATTCGCTGTCCCATATGGATTTCCAGTTTTGGATGACATTAATTGGAAATTAGAACTAAAAAAGATAGACCAATCTATTTGTCGAACAGTAGAAAACGCTATCTTATTAGTTACTGCCGGAAGTAAAGAAACCGGGGTCAACGAAAAGGCTTTAAGGGCTTTACGCGATATATTTAGAAACGAGAACGTTGGAAGAGTTTTGGTAGCAGATTATACTACTAAAGTAGAATTTATTATTCCTGATTTAAAAAAGATTTTAGGAAAAGAGAAGTATGAAGAAGTAGATAAGGATATAGCTGAAGGATTAATTGATTTAACGACCTCAGATGATAAATTTGCCAATCAGCAAACTAAAATATCTGTTTTCTTAGAAAGACTGAAAAGTGGACGAGGCGAATGCCTGAATAGTCTTTTAAATCCCGAAATAAAACGTCTTTGCAAGACGCTTGGTTTTAAAAATCCTCCCAAAGCTTATTTCCAAGAGGTAAATCTTAAAGACAACGTCGCTCTGAAGAAAATTACTTTACGATTAATTGAGTTAGGCGTTTTCACTGCCGAAGAGGGGATTAAAGCTCTTGATACTGGTATTATGCCGGAGGCTGATGAAATAATTGAAAATCAAAGAAAATTTAAAAATCAGAAAGATGAGGGGCTATTCGTTCCATTAACCTATAATGGCTCTGCTAAAGAAGAGGAACCTCATGAAACTGGAGGGAGGCCTGATGGAACAGGAACACCTAAAGTAACTGATACAAAAACACCAATAGGACAAGGTGAACAGTCTAAGGCATCTTTGATCAGCGCACAAGCAACGATTGAAGCTACTAAACGTTTCGGGGAAATTTATTCTTTTACTGAGTCGCTAATCAAAAAACAATATAATATTAAGAAAATCAAAGAATCACAAGTCGCTTTAATAAATAATATTTGTGAAGCTGTTACAACTAAATTTAAATCAGAAAATTGGCGAGACGAAATTAGTGAATGTATATCTAATAGTAGTAAGTTAATGTCTTTAGAAAACAAAGAGGTATTACCGGAAATCATCGAAATATCTCAAAAATATAAATTAGATTATTTTGCATCTGCTATAATTTTCAATTCAAGTAAAAGCTAATTCTCTTTTCTATTTAATTGTGTATATTATTGTTAAATATAATATATATAATGTCTAAATTTAAATTTACCGCCTTATTCCCTTGTGAAGCTCATATAGTTTCTTCTGAACTCTATGAAAAAATCTATAAAAAAGAATCTATCGCTTCATTAGATAATTTACGGTCTCTTTTACCTGAAAAAGAAGATTTTAATAAAAATATTGATTTATTATATGTATTTTTTAATGGTGCTATAGCCAATCAATTTAATATGAATGGGGATGGAATCACAGCCCAAAAAGCGGTTGAAATTTCTCCATATTTTATTAATAAACTTATTGATAAAGAGCACGATAGAAGCGACGTTATCGGGCATATTATTAGTAACGGGTTTTCCAGTTACGACGACGAAAATAAGATTCTTTCCTCAGAAGAAGTATTAAACATGATAGATCCTTTTAATATGTCGTTCGGGGGAGTTATATATAAAATAGTTGATGAAGATTTTTCTGACTTATTAGTTGAATCTAATGATAAAAATAATTTAAACTATAAGAAAATTTCTACAAGTTGGGAATTGGGATTTAACGATTTTGTATTAGCGGTGGGTAAATCTAGAAATTTAAAAGATTGTCGTATAATAGAAGATCCAAGGGAAATTATTTCTTTATTACCATATTGTAAAGCTTATGGAGGAAAAGGTATTAACCAAAATGGCGAAAACGTATTCAGACTTCTGATTAACGATATATATCCTTTGGGTTTTGGTTTAACTACCAATCCGGCAGCAAACGTTAAAGGAATTTTGGCCTTAGACGATGAAAGGGTAGAAAACTATTCGGACGACGAAGAACATAAAATGCAAAATAAAAATAATTTAGAAGAAAAGATTTCCCATGCTTTACAAAGTAATGTAATTCATCTTGAAACAAAAGAAAATAATATCGAAATGATTACTTTAGAAAAAATTCAAGAAATTATCGCAAGCGCCTCTGAGGCAAAATTACCCGCCAAAGAAACGGCTGCTTCTCTTATAGATATTGTAGCTCAAGAAATTGAAAAAGGCAATAAAGAATATCTAGAAAAAATAGCTGGAGAAAAAAAAGAAAAAGAGGAAATTTCTATAGCTAAATCTATTGCAGAAAAAAATCTTGCTGAAATTAAAGAAAAACTAGACGAAGTCTCTAAAGAATTAGATCTAGTTAGACAGGCCGAAGCATCTAGGCAATCCGAAGATAGGTTTAATGGCAGAATGGAATCTCTAGATAGCGAATATGATTTTGATGAAAAAGACCATAAATTTATAGCTACAGAATTGCAATCTATTGATTCTTCCGATGAATCCTTCGCGACTTATCAAGAAAAAGTCAGTGTTTTGTTCGCCCATAAAAATAAAAAACAAAAAGAAAAGATGGCGAAAGAAATGCAAGAAAAAGTCGACGCTGCGGTCGCAGAAAAGCTTAAAAGCATTAAAACCTCTCAGGCTTCATCCGTTGAACTGGATGACCAAAAAGCTATGGACGAAGCTATTGCCTCCGAAGGAGAGACGGCCTCTATTCCAAATTCTATCAATCTATCGGAGAGAGAAACTCTCTCAGAAAAATTTAAAAATGCATTTTCACCAAAAGGTATAAAAGTAACAACTAAATAATTTTAAAACAATATGAGCAAACTACTACCATACAGAAGTATTAGCGAATACGACGTAATCAATCTTTTTTCTACGGTTGAAAACGTTTTAGAAGCTGGCACTCTCGTTTCTATCGCGTCATCCGATCCTACGGCTGACCCGATATATAAAACAACCAATACAGCGGATCTTGGGAGTGCCAGTCACGTTCTCAATCCATACTATGTTAATCCGAATAAAGTACAAACAGCGACTAGTGGAGCGATGGCCTATACTGTGCTTGGAATCACTTTGAACGATGTTAAATCCGAAGATAGTCTAGGTCGCAAACTTATCTATGATAGGCAAAAACTTACCGAGCTTGACTCTGTTCTGTCTGGACAAAGCGTGCCTATTGCTACTAAAGGGCTTTTTTATCTGAACGATTCTGCTTATATCGGAACTCCCGCTATAAATTCTCTTGGCATCGTCGGAAACGGTGTTATTGAGGTGGTCACTTATGCAGAACTTACCGGGAAAGGTATGACAGAAGATTATGTCGTAGGAAAATTTATTTCTACTAGTGGTAATTGCGGTGGATATAATCGTGCGGGTGGAGGCGCATACTTTCTACTTGGTTAATCTTTAACTAAAATAACAAAGAAAGAAATACTTATAAATGAAAATTACAATTGCAAATGATAAAAAACAAGTAGAGGTTATTAAAGCGATGGCTTCACGTAACAAAGAGGTGGCGAATAAAGCTCAAGAAGCAGTAGCCGCATATGTTACTCCTGCCATTAACGAAGCTCTTCTTAACGCGCCGACTCTTTCGAATTTTTGGACTACCCAAAGATTTAATGAAGACGATACGCCAACTATTCCTATCGATTTATATACTGATACCGACGATGATTTAATCACTGTTTGGGAATCTTCAAAAAGTGCGGGTCTAGCTACTAATCGCCTTGTACCTTCTAACGATGAATTGACTGTGCAAACGATGCAAATCGAAACGGCATACAGTTTTGATAGGAAACACGCTGCTAAAAGTAGATTAGATGTTATCGGTAAATCGTTAGCTTTTCTTGGAAACCAAATTCTGAAAAAACAAGAAAAGAAATCGGCGGAACTTATTCTACAAGCTTTAGCTAGTGGTTCAACAAACGGCAAACAGCATGTCATGCGTTCGAATACTGCAGGAGAATTCAAACTGGCGGATTATAATCGTCTTATGACTCTTTTAAAACGTATTCATACTGCGAAAGATGGCGGAACTCCAATGGATGATATGGGTGGAACGGGCATTACCGATCTTCTAATTTCTCCAGAGATTTCTGAACAGATCCGAAACGTTGCCTTTAATCCGCAAAATACTCGTGGGACTAAAACAGATATAGCAGCTCCAGATCAGATTCGTAATGCCGCATTTAATAGTGCCGGTGTTCCTAATTTCTTCGGAGTCAATCTTTGGGAATTCCGTGAAATGGGCGTAGGCTCGAAATGGAATACTTTATTTGATGTTATAGCAGGTGCTACTACATTCCCCGGAGTATGGGGCACGACCGGATCTTCGGCTAGTGCTTTCGCCGCTACAGAAGAGTTAATTATCGGGATAGACCGTAGCCGTGATTCTCTATGGCGTCCCGCACTCACTTCGTCAACCGATATGGAAGGCGTAGACTATGGCCCGATCTTCTCGATTTATCCTGATGATCAGTTCGTAGCTCGCCAAAACACTATCGGATGGTGGGGCGGTCTTGAAGAAGGTCGTGTTATTATTGACGATAGAGCTATTGTTGGATTGATTGTGTAAATCTAATAGTCTTTGTTTTCTAAAAAGCCCACAGAAATGTGGGCTTTTTTATTATCTAGATTTTTAAAATTAAATTTTATTATTAACTGTAAATGAAAAATAAAAAAAATAAATCTATTAAAGAAATAAACGGTAAAAACGAAGAGGTTCTACCTTCTATCTATGAACTTCTATCTGAAAAAGAATCAAAAAATAAGATAATGACTTGCGAAGCTTTTGAAAAGAAAGTGAAGGAAGCGGACGTTACAGAATTAAAAAATTTATGTAAAGAATTTAACGTTTCTACTATGGGTAGTATTCCTTATATTAAAGAAGATTTAGTAAATGCTCAAGCTAAGAGTAAAAGATTGTTTGAAAATTGTAATATAAAACAGCCAAAGCAGACAGAAATGACGCCAGAACTTGAGGCGTTGCTAAAAAAACTTTAATTTATCCCTTCCCTTTATTTTTCGTGTAAAAAGATAAGTGAAACAGCTTTCAGAGGTAGCTTATACTATTTGGGTAGATTATTTAAACGAAACTCCTGACGTTGATCCAGTTCGCATTGCGTCTTGGCTAGTAAGTCATGTTGGCAAACTAAATATTCTAATTAATTCTTGTTATAGCATTATAGATAATACTTATTATCCTGAAATAGGGAATGAGGAGGCGGCTATTTTAGGTAATATGTATCTAGCTAAATATGCTGATGACATGGCTATGAAATCCGCAAGAGGAATAATCTCTTATCAAGACGAAGCTGCGTCTACGTCTTGGATAAGTTTCAAGGATGGTAACTCAAGTTTTACTAGAGCTAATCCCAATGAGACTTCTAAAATATTTATTTCAATTAGTAAAGATGCTAAAATTAAATTAAATGAATTAGTGGATAAATACAACTATTATAAAAGTTATCCGAAAGAAGTAGGAGGAGGTTGCTAAAATGGCTAGTTTGATATCTGAAATAGACAAAATAGAAATAAGAAGGAATTTCCAAGATTTACATGATACATTTAAAAAACCCATTATCATTTATAAATCTCCAAAAAAGGAATTTTCTATTTCTACTAATCCTGCGTATAATGTAGGGTCTAATGGTAAAACAACAGTAGTGAATTCAGCTCAGTCGTTTTCTACCTTTGCAAGAATATATTATAAAAACGAGCAAATAAAAAGTCTCGTAGACGGCGGAAAAGATTCCCCCTTTTTAAGTATGTTATTATCTCAAGGAGAAGTAGAGATTATTTTAGATTCCGATGCGTATCTTTTTGTTAAAGATGCAAAAAGAATGTCTTTAGACGGAGATAATTTTTATATAAAAAGCGACGTTTCTCGTAGCGGACTATTTTCTAATCAATTTTATCATATTTATCTATCTAAAAAGGAGTAATGAGAGTAAAAACTGTTTTAAATATTCCTATCAGAGAACTTGAAGACAAAATAGCAAGACAAGCGTTAAAAAATGGAGCAAGAATCCCTAAGTCTATTGCTATGGATATACGGAAAAGAAGTCGGGAGGCTTTCGAAAATTTAAAGGAAGAATTTGAAAATTCTTCTATTACCCAAGAGATAGAGATGGGACCAAAATCTAACAATATCTCTAATATAGTTGATGAACCGTTCCAAAATTATGGTAACTTATTTTCATATATAGGTTTCGAAGACGGCTCGAATCCAATAGCGGAACTGAGACAGACAATAGAGGAGAGCTTTGAGAATAGAGTAAATTATAAAGGTTATAACCAAAGAAATATGAAATATTCTGTTTCTATCCCCGATAAAGAGATTATATTTTCTCCAGAAAAAAATCCCATTCCTTGGGCGAAAGGGAGAAGTTGGGTGGCAGGAATCGAAAGAGGTATTTCTGGATTTGCTAAATATTTAATACATAATGATAAAACAAGTATTAACGGTAGCAGAAGCGGCGTAGCTATTCAAACCAAAAATCCTATAAGAAGCGGTTCCGGTTTCCACAATAGAACATATGTTTCTGAAATGATAAAGAATTTCATCAAAAATCTTAAAAATAAAATTCGTAAATAATGAAATTTCAAAAAGACCATATTATAAAATTAAGTTTTCAAGTTTGGTTAGATCATTATTTAATGTCTAGAGGTGAAGCTTTTTCTACTGGAAACTTTCCTTTATACTATACAGACGATGAGAGATTACCTGATGGATATTTATCTTACTCCTCCCCATTTAAGCAATGGGCGTGGGACTCTAGTATCGAAAATATTTTAATTCCTACAGGTTTATATTCAGGAGAAAGTTTTCTTCCTATCGATAATAATAATATTTTAGCCGACTTCGATAACGGAAGATTTATTGTTAAAACTAACGATACGAATCTAAATTTAAGTGCAGATTTTTCGTATAAAGATTTTAACATTTATATTTCAGACCAAAGCGAAGAAACCTTACTTACTGAAAAGCCGTTTCAAGAAAACTCAAAATATTACATATCCGAAAAAGGCGTTCCGCCTTATCGTCCAGCCATCCCGGCTATTTTTATAAACTTTAAAGATGGTGATTCAAAGCCATTTCAAATGGGTGGCACTGAAAATGTAATTCACTACGTAACCATAATTGCAATGTCTGATAACGAATTTCAGTTAGATGGTGCAAAATCGATTATAAGAGATGCTAAAAATCTTTCTGTTCCTATTATTAACAATCCTATTAATGACGGGTCAGGCGCTTGTTATCCATTCGGGAGTAACTGGTCAACAGATATAGGGGGCTATGATTACCAAGGAAGAATATTAAACAATACTTCTGATAGTTTAGACTATATTATTATAAATAAAACCAGTGTTTCGTCTATATCTACGGAAATAGTAAAAAACTTAGATTTGTCGGTATATGTTAAATTTATTGATCTTGAATTAAATGTTATTTATAATCCGAGAGAATAATAAAAATACTTTCCCATAATTTAATAAATAATGTATATTATATTAACTTTAATAAAATAAAAAATGAGCAAAAAAAGAGTAATTTATCAATCAGATGTAGCCTATGTCGGTCCCTCTCCTGCGGACTCGGATCATATAGTAGAAGACGTTAATCAAGTAAAACAATTACATAGAGTCACGGAAATTGGTGCTGAAGTAGCAATTACGCGTCTTGACATTAATCAAATGGGACAGCTTTCGGCGGTTGATAGATTAGTCGATGAAATAAATCCTACCGCTACTCTAAAATATAATATAACTGACGGATATAACGAAAGAGTTTTAGGATTATATGTTAATCGCTCTGGTGATGTTACCTATGGCGATGGGGCATATAGTATGATTACGCCGATATCTGGTTTCCTCTCACAATCAACGGCAGAAAAAAATTATTTTTTCTTGACGGTTGCGGAAGGCAAAGATGCTATTCTCTCGGCTGGTTCAGAATATACAGAATTTGAAAGAACGGGTGAACACCAAGTTATATCAGTGGGCAATGGATTTATTTCAAATTACGCTGTTGAGGCTTCTGTCGGTGGTATGGCAAGCGCGAGCGTTTCGGTTGAAGGATTAGATTTTACCTTTGATACAAAAAGTTCAGGCGCGTATCTGCCAGTAGTAAACGAAAGTGGTTGTACTAGTGAAAAAACATACGTTCTACCTACTGCTCGCGAAAGCTCTAGTGCCTTAATGCCAAGTGCGTTACGTGCTGGCGATATTAAACTAGACTTTTTAGGCGGTAATACGGTTGGCGGTGCAGTATTTGATGAAATGCATGTGCAGAACTTCTCTATATCTCTTCCTATTGGCCGCGAATCGTTAAAGAGAATTGGGACTAAACTTGCTTATTCAAAAGAAATTAAATTCCCAATTAACGCGACGATAAGTATGTCAGCGTTTGTATCCGATATGGGAGAAGGGAATCTTGCGAGCTTGCTTTGTAGCGATACCGACTCGGACCTATTATTCAAACTATACGATCCTAATTGCACTAATACTAGCGGAAGTTGTTCTTTGGGTTCTCCTTCGATGGTGTATTACGTAAAAGGAGCGAGCCTATCTTCGCAGAAATATTCTAATTCTGTAGGCGGGAATAGTAAAACCATTGACTTAAGTTGGGAGGTCCAACTTGGCGGTATCGGAGATTATGCGAGAGGGATATTTATTAGCGGAGCGGACCTAATCCTTTAGTTGAATTTATATCTATTTCGAAGCCCACAGAAATGTGGGCTTTTTTTGTTGTTAGATTTTTCTTTTTACAGTGTATTATATATTATGGACAAGAAATTCAAGGAACTATATTCATTTACTTTAGAAAAAACTATTAAGACGAAAGAGAAATCAATAAATACAATTGATGGAAAAGAAGTCGAAATTTTCACTCCGACAGAAAAAAAAGTTCCAATTAAATTTATAATTAAAAGTCCCTCTAGATCAATTAGAGAAGACGCCGATACATTCTATGCAATAACCTTTAATAAATTTCTCTCTATGGGTCTTTTAACTAGGGCGATGATAGGAAAAAGATATAGTGATATAGGAGGCATTCTTAGCGATGACGAACAGAAAGATTACCTTAGTAAACGTAGAGAATATTATGAAGCCACTAATGATTTAATCCGATTAGAAACTCTTGGCGATGATATATCGATAACGCAAAAAGAAAGGAAAGATAGTCTTATTCTTAAGGTATCGGAGATAAAACAGGAGATGTTTAATTTTGAGATACAGAAAGAAGATCTTTTCAGACAAACTGCTGATTACAAAGCTAGAGATCAACTTATCCTCTGGTGGATACTCCATTTGACCTATACTAAAGATGAGACAGACGAAGAGTCTAAACCTATTCCTTATTTTGAAGGGAAGGATTTTGATGAAAAAAAAGAATTCTATGAAGATAAAGAGGACTCTGGTGATGAAATATTTATGAAGGCTCTTGTTAATTTGAGCTTCTTTATTCAATTTTGGGTTATGCAATTAGTCCATGATGCAGAATCTTTTGAAAAAATTAAAAAAGATATTGAGGAAGAAGACAAGTTAAACGGCAAAATTTGAGAATGATAGGAGAAGAATTTAGTACAGAAATTCTTAGAAAGACCTTTAGCGAGATAACTAAGGGTTTTTCTTTTGGTTTATTGGGCGACGAAATAGCTTATATTAAACATCTAGATAATACCGATCAAATTGACATAGATGCGCAAAGAGAGGCTTATATCAAAGAATCAGCAAAAAAGAAATTACCGAATATCGGAGAAGTCTTAGAGCGATTAAATATAGAAAATATTTGGACAAATGAAGACGAGGATTCTATTAGAAAACAAAAAGAGAAAATAGACAATCTTATAACCACTCGTAAAAATATGGCTATCCCATCTCAATCTAAAATAGTCCAAGATAAGATAGATGAGGAAAATGAAAAATTAAATATAAAACTATTTAAAAAAAGAAATTTTTTAGGGCAGACTCAAGAATCTTACGCCGAAGCGAAATTAAATAGTTATTATATTAGGCGAACTATTTTTAAAGACGAAAAGTTTACTGTTCCTTTTTTTTCTAAAGAAGATTTTGATAATTTAGATGATGAGGATTTTTTTGAAATAAATTCTTTTTATGAGCATACGACACAAAATCTCTCTATAGATCATATAGAACATCTAGTTATAAACAACTTTTTTTTACATTTTTTTTCTTTAGTTGGCGATGATGTTAGTATTTTTTTTAAAAAACCTTTATATGAATTAACTTTCTTACAATTAAATGTTTTACATATCGCTTTGAGATTTAGAAATATATTAAGGGACTGCGGAGGCGTTCCAGACAATATTAAAAATAATCCTAAAGAAATAATCAAACATTATGAAAATACTAAAAATATAGAAAAACTTTTAGAAAGTAGTGGATTAAATTCTAATGATGACGACAAAGATAAGGCTTCTATTAAAAGTTTAGTAGGTGCTAAACAAGATGATTTAAATAAAATGGGATTATCTACTATTAATAAAAATATGAGAGAAAAAGCAATTGAAAAAGGTGGAAGATTGAATAAATATGATATGGCTAAATTAATGGGAACTAAAATTTAGTTTTAAAAATAAGTAAAATAAGTGTAACTCAATCTATCTACGATGAATGACATGACTATATACATGGGCGTCCAATTGGACCCCACCAGTTTAAGAAGTCTCCCTTCTCAAATAGATAGGGTTATGTCTAGAGTAACCTCTCGAACGTTTAATTTAAAACTAAACGAAAGGGGTATCCGCGAACCTTTGGGAAGAATTAATGGTGATATGTCGGAATTCGCAAAATCTATGGACGCAGCGAACGCTCGCGTCATAGCTTTTGGAGCCTCCACTGCTGTTTTATTTAAAATGGGACAAGCTTTTAAATCTTTAATTTCAACCGCTATCGAGGTAGAAAAAAAATTAATTGATATTAATACCATTTTTCAGTTAAGTAATAGAGGGTTAAATCAATTTTCTGGTGATTTATTTAAAGTAGCGAAACTTACCGCTCAATCTTACGATACAGTAGCGGAGGCGGCGAAAGAATATTCTCGTCAAGGTTTGTCGTCAGAAGAAACCATTCGTCGTACTCGTGATGCCATGGTCCTTTTACGTCAATCTGGATTAGATGCTGGTAATGCCGTAGCTCACTTAACCGCCATTATGAATGTGTATGGCGAAGAAGTTAAGAATACCTCTAACATAGTAAATAAATTAAGTAATGTAGATGCTGCTTTCGCCGTAAGTACAGCCGATCTCGTTGAGGCATTTTCTAGGGCGGGTTTTTCGGCCAAAGAGGCTGGTGTAAATTTTGAACAATTTGCCTCCTTGGTAACTGTGGCCCAACAAAATACGGCTCGCGGAGGAGCGGTAATTGGTAATGCTTTCAAAACTATTTTTGCTAGGATTACGACTAAAGATACGCTGACTACCATGCAGCAACTTGGAGCCAATTTCCAAGACGTAAACGGTAAAACTTTAGACGGTATAAGACTTCTCCAGCAATATGTTACTAGATATAATGAATTAAAAAGAGAGGGGAACTTGACTGGAGCTAATGAGTTGACTCAAAAAATCGGTGGAATCCGTCAAATGAATATTCTTTTAGCTACGGCGAAAGGATTAACCGGAGAGGCTGGTCCGGGCAGCTTTGAAGAGGTGATGAAGGTCGCGGGAGAAGCAAGTAATCGAGCAATGCAAAGAAATGCGGAAATGAATAAAAGCGTTCAGGATATGTTTGCTCAAACAAAAGTCGATTTAACGGAAATTTCAAAATTGACCATGCAGATTGGTGGAATGGATAGTATTAAAACTTATTTAAAACAATTTGAAAAGTTTACCGGAATAATCAAAGATGTTTTAGGAAACGGAGAAGACACGGGAAATGCTTTCGCAAAAGGTATAGTTTCTTCCGTTGGCAAAGTATTGGCTGGCCCCGGAATGGCTGCTGTATTAGGAATTGTATTCGGACTAATTGGAAAATCTGGAAAATTCGTTTTTGGAGCTTTTAAAGATCTGATTGGGTTAAATAAATCTTTAAATGAACAGAGAGCTATCCAAGAAGCTATAAATCAATTATTGGCTAGAGATGGAGAGTTGAGATCTAAAATCAATTCGGGCGCTTTAACTCAGATACAGCAAGAAAAGTTAATTACTCAAGAGCTTAGATTGCAAATAGCGGAAAGAATGAAAATGAATAGTATAACTAATTCGTTAAGCTATTCTGCTATTTCTAATGGAATTAAATTTAAAGGAGGGCAAATCGCTACCAAAAATCTAGCTGAAGGATATCTTCCAATAGACAAAGAAAAATCTGATATATCTCACGGCATAGGAGGGGCTAGAGCCGGAGATAAACCGATAATTATTTCAGATTTTAATTTTGGCGGAGGAGAAAAAGGTATTGCTGTAGCTAATTCGGGAGAGTGGCTAGTTCGTAACTACGGAGGTACTGGTATAGATGCTATAATTAATAGAAAAAATATCGAAAGGACCGGCCTTCCTCCTGATGCAAGAAAACTTGGGTTCGCCAATGGTTTTATACCTAATTTCGCTGATGGTTTCGATCCGTCTTTAGAAAAAATAGTAAATTCTGTTAGATCGCCGGAGGGAAGATTTATCTCAAGCGAATTAAAAAATTCAATAAGGGTAAGAGTTAATCAAGCTCTAGCGGCTATAAATAATTATGAATTAGGAGCTATGAGCGCTTTCGAAGGAGGGCTATCTGGCGAGTTGAATAAAAAATATAAATTAAATGATAAAACAGTTCCTTCTATAAAACAAGAATTTCGAAGTTCCATAAATGAAAAATCTTTACAGGGCATAAGATCTATATTACAGAACCGAGAGCTAAATATCAAAAGAAGAGATGAAACTATGGGTAAACGACCTATCCCCACCTCAATATCTCAAGAAAGTCCGCTATTTTCGGCTACGATAACAGAAAAGGCTATAAAGAAGAATCTCGAAAATATTTCTAATGAACAATTGCGTAGTTTAAGCGGTCAAAACGGATCAAGAAATAATTCTATCAATAATATAAGAGGAAATTTTACCGCTGGCCCATATTCTAATATGAGGGGGGATGCTTTTTCTGATAATTATGTTTCTAAAATTACAGGGTTAGCTAGAGCCAGAACATTTGAAGAGCAATATGTAGAAAAAATTAAATACGCGGTATCTAATGGTGAGAATTTAAATAAAGCTATAATCTCTGCTTCGGAAGGATTTTTGGGATCGGGTGCCAGTCGAGGGAAAATGAGAAAAATCGCTGAAAAAACTACAAATAGTTTAGTAGAGTATGATGGAAGTCTAATTGCTACAAGAAAACAATTAGAGGAACGAGTTAAAATAGAAGGAGCAATCAATAGAATTCAGAAGGGCTTAGGAACAACCGAGGATAAAACCTTATATCGAAGTCAAGTAGAAAGACAACTATTATCAAGCGATGAATTCGGATCTGGAAGATTTACCAGAAAAGGATTAGGAAGTATACTTGGAGCGGAATTTGATAAGAAACTTGAAGAACGTATGAGCTATACTGAGTCACCATTAGCTCCTCCAAGTTCTCCTACGGGTAAACGAAGTGGATTTATTGGCAGGTGGATGGGTGGGAATTCCGAAGAAAGAATGTTGGCGGCTCAACAAAATCAATTTTACGCCGGAAGAATTAGCGAAAAAAATAGATTTGGTTTTGGCGCTGGATGGGTACTCGATGAAAATGGCGAAAGGGCCAAAGGCGACGTGAATAGTCGCTCTATGAGATCGGCGAGAAATAAAATTAACCGTGGAGGCGGTATGAGTTCATTTGCTTCGTTTGGATTGCCTATTGGTCTTAGTATGGCGGCTGGTGCCGCCGAGTCCATGGGAATGTCTTCTGCGGTTTCTGGCGGCTTACAAGGGGCTGGTACGGGAGCTATGATGGGAAGTTTCACCGGTAATCCTTTGGGTATAGCAGCAGGCGCAGCGATTGGTGGATTAATCGGCAGTTTTGGCTCTCTGAAATCTAGTGCGGAAAAATCAGCAGAAGCGGTAGATAAAATGGTTCAATCTCTTCAAAAATCTTCAGAAAATTATAGTTCTTTAATTGATTTAAACCAACAATTACAAGAAGCTAACGAAACTGGAAATATAATTACGAGAAGAAGAATCGAAGAAGAGATTAAATACAACGAATTGAAAATGTCTCCTTCCGAGAATTCACAATATATAGATTTATTAAAAGGCGGGAAAACTAAGCAAGAGGCTTTAGTCCAAATGAAGTATGAAAAAGAAAAAGAATCAATAAGACAAAAGGACTCTATTTCTCTTCAGCAAACTTTAAGTAAATTAAGTTCATCAAAAATTCGACAGGCATTGGTTGATCCCACTAACGAAAATAGACCATTGATCGAATCCGCTATTTCTTCTGCTTACGCAGCACTTAGAAATCAAATAGACTTTTCTGATTTGGCTGATTCCCTAGAAAAATATCAAACTATATTTAAAAACTATATGGATAATCCACTTGAGGATAGATATGGTGTAACGTACGTAAAATCCCGTCCTGAGATGTCTGATGAGCTATCTAATTCTATATCGCGATTAGGTGCCGGAGAGTTAGCTCGAACTGATAAAGGTAGAGCTGAATTAATTGCTGTTCTAAGACTGCTAATATCTGCCGGGGAAGAGGGAAACGTTTTAACGAAAGAACTAATTTCCAATACGCAAAGCACTAACAATATAACCAACAATTTAAATAAATTCTTAGCGAATCTCAGAGTCCAAGAAATAGAATCACAATCAAAATCTCAAATTTTCCAAGCGACCGGTGGATATAGATTACAATCTTTACAGGGTTTTGTATCAAACTCGGAATACGGCAGACAAGATGCTTCTCTGAAAAGAGAAAAAATGCAAATAGATGTCGAGTCGCAAAAATTTAAGCTATTCCAATCTATCGTTGGAGAAAACTCAAGTCAAATATTTAAGAAAACAGGAATAGCTACGCCGACTGAAAAACAGGCAAATATCGTTTCAGATTTGGTTCAAGAATACTCTAATCGACCCATAGAAGACTATCAGAAATTCGCCGAACGGCTGCAAGCGTCTCTTTCGTCTAGTGCTATAAGCTCTATTTTAGATGAAAAATTAAAAACAGGGCCTGAGCCGGGAGAGAATGGCAATGATTGGATAAGGAATAGCGAGTTACCAATCGGAAATTTAAGCGAAGAAGATCTGAGAAATTTCGCCGAGAATATTGGTAGTCCCGAACAAATGAAACGTTTTCTAACCCCCAAAATGGAGAGTCCTTTTGATTCAGAAATCTTTAGATCTTTAATTAACTCTTCAACGGAAGAGGCTAAAATTTTCACCATTCAGGTCGAAAGCCAAAAACAACTTTTAGATTTAGAAATCAAAAATATAGAAAAACAAAATATTCTACAGGACAGAAAAGAAAAATTTGAATTACAATTATCTCGTGAAATACAAAAAAGGCAATCTAATGAGACTATTCGTAGCGGAAGAGTGGGTTCGGTCC
>Ga0172381_10002066_pt1 | contig 22787 bp, 13 predicted proteins | sample Leawel6488metaG_FD_119754 | JGI IMG/M metagenome (GOLD analysis project Ga0172381, IMG submission 119754) | Leachate microbial communities from a municipal landfill in Southern Ontario, Canada - Leachate well 64-88 metaG | ecosystem: Engineered > Solid waste > Landfill > Unclassified | place...
CTCAGAAATAGATAAAATATTCATATCTCCGTCTTCTTTATCTATCGTGCCTGTTGGAATGGGGCCGAGTTTTAACGACAGTCTGTTTATCACCTTGCATGCCAAAATATATAATGTTGATGAAAACAACTTGCCAACAACACCTCTTTATATTTACGATTATAAGACGACGATAGAGGAAATAAAAAATAGTGATTGGTATAATTTTGACATAAATTTTTTAGATCCTATTTGGGAGGTTTTATTTAGTGACCGATGTGCTTTGGTTTTATTTACTTCTGGAACTAACCCTTCAAAATATCTTATATGGGAAAGTTCCGATACTGATGAGTATATGAGCGATCCCTCAGCTTTATTGAACAAATAAAAAGGAATAAATTAAACAATTATGTATAGATAATTATCAACTTTCTCGTTTCTTGGAAAAATAATATGGATCTTAATAATAATTTTTATTTTTAGAAGGATTTTTAGTGTGGTGAAGAAGAGAAAGTCAAAGAAAGATACACCCACAGATTGTGGGGTAGAGGTTCCTGAGATGCCATTGTGTAAGCGTGGATCGGCGACGGAACAATCTTCGAAGTCAGGAGAGTAAATCGTGGATCTTTGCTACTACAATATAAATTTAAATGCTTGGGACACATTATCTTACAATGAATGGTTTTTGTCTACATCCTTGCCATGCTTTTCAGTAGATAATATAGTCACACAGCAAGAACTTTATCTTCTTTTTTTGGGTTTATCAAATTTTAGTTCTGAAAATTGGAGTTTAAATTACAATAAAAAACACGCTATACGTATTTTTAGTGATTTTGACTCCCTTGACGAATATGGAGAATCAATAGTTGTGTCTCCGTCTACAGATGTGGCATTAAATATAGATTACTTTACTAATAATACCACAGATCTGAAGAATACACAGATAGTTGAAGACGATACTTTAGGCGAAAATATAACGCTTAAATTAGAAGACAAAATAATAAATATGGTTTTTGATAATAGCGGAAGTATGGCTTGGAATGATTACAATGGAAAAAGATATGATATAGCTAAGAGACTCATAAATAGAATTAGCGGCACATATCCTGGAAACGTTGGATATAACATTTTTCAATTTGGGGGTAAAAAAATAAATATTATTTTAGGAGGAGGTATTGAGGCAGACCCTCTTTCTTCTGAAGATTTAAAATTTTCGGCAAGTTTGTTTGGTGACAGAAATAACGATTTTTATGGAATAAGAGTTGTTAAAAATTTAGATCATTTTCCTTTATCTCCCATAGACGGAGAGGTATTATTTGATGGATTGGCAACAAAAGTTTCTGATAACAATGTTATAGAGGGTTCTACATATTATTATAAAATTTTCTCTTATAATAAGGATGGGATTTTTAGTTCTGGTGTTGAAATAAAATCCACCTCTGGTTTGCCTATAATTCCCCGAGGGCCTTCGGACTCTGCGTCTAATTTTATTTTAGGAACCGGAGTCCAAGTAGATGACGGAGTAGAACACGCATGGCATTTTGATGATGGAAAAGAAATATTTTATATATCTCGAACTAAGGCTTTAGACTTTACTACAAATGAAGATTTAGATATCTCTGGCACTAATGTAGAATGGTTGAATCAATCAGATGTTCCTGTTGGTAAATCTGGTATAAGATTTAATGGAGTGGATACATCTGTTTCTTCTCCATTAACACTAACATCTTATTTCAAAAGAGATTTTTCTATATTATTTTGGATAAAACCTTATTCTTTTGTTTCAAAAATGCCACTAATATATAGGTCGGATAGTTTGGCCACAGAATGGGCTATATCTTCAACACAAAATGATGGATATATTCAATTTGAGGTTAACGGAACTATAGTTGCTGTTTCATCTGATCCTTTATCTCTTTATGAATGGAATCATGTAGCACTCACTATAGACGATAGCGGAAATGGAATTATATTTATAAATGGAAATTCTTCTGCTACATTTATATCCCCGGCATCAAATACCCAAACAAATAAATATATAGATATAGGATATGATAGAGTCTTATCACGTTATTTTTTTGGAGAAATAACAGAAATAAGCATACACAAAAGATTTAGAGATACAGGATATATTTTACTATTATCTGAAATTTCAAATTCAAAAGATAGAGACAACGGAGATAGATTATTGCTTACAAGGTTTTCTGTTCCCGACAATTTTGACTATTATGGAGGTAAAGTCAGAATCCTTTTCAAGAGAAATAATTTACCTTATAACGAAAACGATGGCATTATAATTTTTGATGATAATATTTCTCCTGGCGACTATTACTCTACTCTATATTATGAATTTGTTCCTAATACTACATATTATATAAGACTATTCTCTCAGAATAATATAGGAAATTTTAGTCATATCTTTGATTCTCCAAGTAAAGAACTTGTATCTCCAGACATATCGAAAGAAGCTAAAGATAAAATGGTCATGCCTACGTCCGATTTGATACAGCTTGTAGTAGAAAGCGTAATAGAAAGCAACAATAGTATATATGTAAAATGGTCGCCGATACCGACTTCGAACCCTTATTTAAAATCTATCAGAATATATGCCTCTTCCGTTGCTTATCCGGCGATTAGTGATAGATGCTACAAAGGTGAAATAGTATTCGATGGAGACATCACAGAAACATCTTTTGTATATAGAAATCTTATAGCCGATCAGAAGTACTTTTTTGCCATAGTGTCGGTAGATAAGTATGGCAGATTGTCACCGGCCTCTTATTTTGATGGATCGGCTAGTGGGCTGGACTCCGAAGAGGAAATTCCTCTAATCGATGTTGCTGGAGCGAGCTACGAGATTGTAGACGAAACCACTATAAATATATTTTGGGAAGATCCTTTGCCTTCAAGATATATTAATGGATATTTTGATGATATTGTTTCTTTTTATGCCAGATTATCAGATGAGTTTGGGAATGTAGTTGATAACGATAATTTAGAACTATCTCTTTTAACTAATGTATCGTATACTTATGATAATGATGTGACCAGAGACATATTTTTAGATGAACAGTTTTTGAGTGCTCCACAAGAAGATGACCTATACAAATACGCTGTAGAAAAATTTACTAATGGAGTATGTAAAGGAACAATTTCTTTAACTGATAATAAAGACGTTTTAAAGAATATAAAATATATAGATATAAAACTAAATTTGAAAGTCTCCACTATAGGCACCACACAAAAATTAGAATTTGTTTCTTATCCTTTATATATTAGGTATATAAATCCTTTTTCTATACTTATAGATAATATAAATAATAATAAAATAGAAATAAGGTCGCCTCATATCTTATCTGCTATGGATAAAAAGCCTACTTATGAAAAAATAAAATATAATGGAGTTTATATAGGCTCATCTAGCCCTTACGTGATGAGATTGTATATAGAATATAAAGGAAACTCGGTTAATACAAGTAAAGATGTGGAATATTCTATACATAGTGTAACTTATGACTTGTTAAATAATACGCTTATAACAGATGACGGACAAAGCGATGTGGTTTTATTAAATACTCCATCAATTGTTCGAGGACCAGAAGAAATTTTAGATTATGACGGAAATCCCACCGGACAAACAAAAAATATTTCATATATAGATTTTATTTTCAAGACGCCGCAAAACAAAAAAAACATAGTGATATATATAAAATACGATATATATGGCTATGTTTTTGTTAAAAGTAGTCTAGTTGTTTTTGATAGTCCTCTTAAAATAAATATGATGCCTTTTGTTCCCAAGTGCGATGGAATAGCAAAAGCAGAACAGTTTGCTTCATTGTATCTTATTGACGTGGATAAACCAAACGATGTAAACCAAATTGAATTTATAGATAATGTTGTTGTCCAATGGTCGCTCGTTCCTCAAGCCGGAGGAATACCAAAAACGTTGTCATCTTTAGAAAATAATGGCGATATATTACCGGAAGCAAACACGGTTTTTTCTACCACTAAAGACGCGGGCATGGCGAGAGATGTATTTATTGGTCCTATTAGTGATGTTAAAATAGTAGGGTTTGATGATTTTGGCAATCCTGTGTATGAAAAACATAATCTTACAGCGAGGTGTATTTATAATGATCTATTTGCTTCCGAGACGTTTGAAATACAATTATCTCCGATTGGCGACAGCGAAGAAAATAGCGTGTCTTCATATTTTTTATCAGAATTAGATGATATTAAAAAAGAGATTTATTCAGATGGAATAAGTTATGCAAAAATGGTCATAAGCCACGATGCTTCTTCATCTACAACACAACTTTCTGATTGTTTTAGAAATTGTATGAATTTCTTAGATAAAAATATAATAAAATTGTCTTCTGGTCAATCTGTTTTAATAAAATCAAGTGATCCAGATGTAGAGATAATCTGGGGAAACGTTTCTGAAATTTTAGATCCGTATTCAGGATTAAGTCTTATAGAAACTTCATCTGCCACAATTTCTAAAGGAAGGGCTTTTATAAAATTGTCTGATGGAGATTATACCAATGTATATTTTAGAGTAAACAAGGTATACAACAATAAACCCACAGGATACGAAAAAAGCCTGGGGAATAGTTGTAATAGCTGTGTTGGATCTTTATCTTTTGTAAAATATAAAGACGAAATAGTAATACAAGCATTTTCTGTAGCCTCTTATGATAATATTTCAGGAGATGCCGTATTGGCGGTAAGGTCTGGAGGATCTCTTTCGGACGGAATTTTGCCCATGATACTTGTACCTAAAGATCCAATAGAGATAAGAGTAGTTGATAAGAGAGTTAACGGAATATCTGTAGAGTCTTTGAAAATTGATGGAGTTTCGTCTAATGAGTTTATTTTGCAGGTTACATCGAGTGGTATAAATGTTGGTGAAGATACTAAAATTTTTATTACAATAGATAACCAAGCGGATCAAATTATAAATGTAGAAAGTTATGTTATAGGAATAAGCAATTATGTGGACAATCTAATAGATCCACTAGCCGAACATAGCTATGCCACTTTAAAATTTTTGCCTATCCAGAAAGGTAAATCTTATAGTTCTAAGATTTATCTGACTACTTATTATGATTTACTGAAAGAAATAGATAGATCAAAGTCTATTTGTATAGACATCTCTGGAGATGGTGAAGACTCAATTGCCGATTCAACGGCAAATAGTCAAAGAACTATTTTTAGTAACCGTTTGGAGAGTTGTGATTTAACATCTTTTCCATCTGTTGTTTGGACATCAAAATCTGAGATGAAATATCCGAGAGGAGCATTGATAGTAAAATCTGTAGGAAACTATATCTATGCAATGGGAGGTATAAACGGCAAAAATTTATCTAATGTTGTAGAAGAATATGATATTGTAACAAATACATGGACTACAAAGTCTCCTATGAATTTGGCAAGAATGATGGCCCAATCAGTTGTTTATGGAAATTATATTTATGTGTTTGGAGGAATATATTATAACGAAACAACAAATAGTTTATTGGTATCTAATTCTGTGGAAAGATATGATACGATAAATGATATATGGACAGAATTAGAACAGATGCCTTCTATAGATGATGGTTTTGGACGATCAATTTCTTATGGAGTAGCTGGAGGGCTGGCTGAAATAACAGGCAATTATGTATACATACTGAGTGGGATAAAAGGTATAATATCTCAGACCGGAGATATAGAATTAAATGATAGAATTTTAAAATATAATATAATAAATAATATATGGACCTATAGCGATATTCTGCCTAATAATTTTAATTATTATAGAGTTCAAGCTTCGTCTTTTATAGATGGAAACGATATAGTGGTTTTTGGGGGTTTATATCAAGACAACGATACAAGTGAATATATAACTAATGCGTATGTATATAATATTGTTTCAGAAAGCATATCTTCAGCAGAAGAAAGATTTGATATTATGCCAGAATTTAGATATAAAGCATCTTGTGAGCAAGATGGAGATGATATATATATTGTAGGAGGGTCAAGTCAAGACTCCGATACTCTTAATACTTGTGAAAGATTAAGAAAAACTTCTTCTGTAGATCCCTTATACAATTATGAAATTTTTACAAATACAAATATGGCAATAAACGATAGCGGCTTGGTTTTTGTTAACTATATGGGCGTAGACTATTTATTTGCGGTAGGAGGGATAGAAAGCGGAAAAGGAAACAATTTTTTAAAGATAAATACTATTATAAATAATCCTGATCTGATTTTGAATGGGAAACAATCTATAGATTTAGATATCAGCCTCAAAAATAATGCTGGAGAAAGTCCATCTGCGAATATAAATGCCTCGGTCAAAGGATTCATACAATTCTATGATACTTCTTCGGTTAATGATCATATAATAAGTGATGATCTGACAAAATATAAAATATACTTTAATTCTCAAGATATAACTTTTTATAATGGGAGAGCTATCGCAACCCTTCTGCCAAGAAGCGACGAGCTTTTCGAATCTTTGCCTAACGACATATTTGTGCTAGGGACTCTATCTCCAAAGTATAAAATAATTATACAGATAACTATATTAGATGCATTATATTATGGTCAGACTTTCATAAGCACAATAAAAAATTATTCTACCTCAATTATTTCTGGAGATGCAAATATTTTGGATTGTTATTCTTCTTCTTCTTCTAGTATGCTTTTTGTGAATTATCAGGTCGATTCAAAATTTAGAATTTTATCCGATCCGTTAAGACAAGGGAATATTGGAACAATAGGATGCTTTGCTAAAGATGCATGGGTTCCTTATGTGACAAATTTTACTCCGGTCGGTGAAGCAAACGCTTTGGATGCTTTAAATTTAATAGATAATTTAAATACAGATAGTCCTTATGGAGGATCTCCTTTATATGATGCTCTTGTAAAATCATCTAAATTTGTAACAAGCGATTTATTATATGGTAAGGATAAAACATTTTTCGTTTTTACTGATAAGTGCCCTAATGCTTCTGTCAATACAGAAAATGAAGCGTTAATTGCTATGAACTATATAAATGAATACAAGAATGTACCTTTTATTATTTTGAATATGTCTTTGGGAATGGAAGCGTTTATTCCAAGTCTAAGTTATGAAACAGATGATAAGATTTTAAATGATATGTTGTATAAATCTTATGGACAGACTATCACGTTTTCTTCGGAAGATATTATAGATGATATTATTTTTATGATGTCAGGAAAAGCGAAAGGGGCATTAGGATACGGAAGAGCTATTTCTACTATTGACTTAGGACAAATATCAAATATAAAATCTGTTGCAGTAAATTATGAGTTGTTCACAAACACAAGCGGCAGATGGAAAATTTCTACAAGTTTAGACGGATATAATTATTGTGAGTATAGTCCAAGATTTAATCATGATTCCTTGGAAGAATTTAAAAATATGTATGCCAGATACATAAAATTTTATATGGAACTTTATAGCGGATTGAGTTCTTCAAATGAGGAATCTTATGAATATATCCCGTCACCAGGAGTTCCCTCTATAAAAAGTATAGATATAATATATCTGCCTCAAAAAATAGATTATATTTATATGAACGAAAAAGATACAAATAGCGAACCAAGCCAGATAGTTGTATCGGTAGATTCTAATGACAAATATGACGATAATAATTTTATATTGTCTGGAGTGAGTAGATCGAAATATAGCCATAATTGGTTAGATTATCAGAGTGACGCTCAGCCAGAGAGGGAGGTTTAACTTGGCCAAAATAGTGATGCCGTTGAGAAGAGAAAGAGGGCTTATCCCTAAATTCTATATAGATGACACTGAAAGAAATATTGTTCCAGGGACTCTCTCTCCAGTATCTTTGCCACCGATTATTCAAACTTCTGGTCCCAAAATAAATGTTTTTAATGAATATTTATCTCCAATAAAAGGTGATGGAAGTGCTATGTCATTTTTTTCTTCAGTTGTTCTAAATGTAGGAGCAGATATGATAACTTATACAATTAGAAATGACGGCACAGAAAATCTTATTTTTGATATATATTTAATAAATTCTACTGGCAAATTTGAATTTGTTTCGACTCCAACCACACAAATATTGCTACCAGGAGAAATTTACTATTTTGATATAAAATCCTTAAATGGAATAATGGGTACTAATATATCGCAAGTTAAAATAGAAAGTAATGATAGTACTAATAACCCTTTTATATTTAATATCCAATGCACTGTTCTTGACAACGCAAATACTACTCCTGTTTCTCCTCCTATGCCTGTCTCGTTTTCTGGGGGCAATGCGTCCGTTATTACTAATGCTCTTCCTGGAATAAATGAATATTTTGATTACACAGACAACATTTTTAGATATAAATTTGATCCTCATGCGGACGGAACATACCATTTTTGGAGAGGGTCTATGGGAACGGGAGGCTTTTGGGCCTGGAATAATAATTTTTATACACTAAATCTCAGATTGATAACAAATACTGTAGATGGGCAGCCGATAGAAATATGGTCATTATTGTTGACGGCAAGAAATCTTGAACCATATTTTGTAAACGAGATGCTTACAATATATGCTGGATCTTATTGTAGATATGTAAACACTGCTATAAATCCTGCTCCGTTAGCTCCGGCTCCGTATTGCAATACTTTTAGACAGGCTTTACAAGCCGAAATAACATATAAAAATATTTCTGTACCTGGCTCTCCTTTGATATACACATACGAAGGTAGCATAAGTGGTTTTATGAGAATTCCCACATATTTATATTCTCAAATAGGCAAAGAAAATTATTATGCTGATGTGACATTTTTTGCAGAATAACACAATAAGGAGATAAGTTTTTGACTGATTATAAAATAACTTTAAACGGTGCGAGCGATAGTTTTGGAAGGAAACTAACAAGAACTACAGATGGATATTTACATTGCATTTATCGGACAAATACCGAAGAAAATATATGGCGGTTAACTTATGCTAAATCTGCGGATAATGGTACAACATGGCAAGAAAATATAATAAGCGGAGACGTAAGTAGAAATGTATTAGTAAATAATGTTTTAACTGAGGTATTAACATATGTGTCTGACCCGTCTATAGTTTCTGATTCTAATAATAATTTGCACGTTATATGGACAGAAAATTATATAATGAATAATCAGGGTTCCATATCTCCTCAAACCTCGGTTTTGTCTTTTTTAGAAATTCTGAGAGAATATGCTATTTCTTTATATATAAAAAAATATGGTAAACGACCTTTGGTTGGATTCCCTCTACAAACGGTGAGTGAGGTAGTTCAGTTCTTTTTTGCTTTGCTTCCTGCTTCATTTTGGAATGGTCTTCCTTCCACTTTTATCACCACAAGATTGACAAGACCTAATCCTTCAGTTTTAGATCCTCCTATTCCTAATGAACTTTACTTAAAATTTCCAACACAATTTTTGGCCACTTTTTCTACAATGGTTGATAGAAACAGTGCTAAACAATCTTTTGCTCAAGAAATATATTTGTTAGCAAATAAAGATCAATCGACTATTAATAATTCTGAAAGTTCTAATGAAACAACTTCTTTGATATCCACTAATAAAATATTAGGTTCTGATATATTTTATAATAAATATTCATCTTCATGGTCAGGAATCACAAATATAAGTGGTAATATCTATGCCTTACAAAATTCCTATAAAGCCTCTGGATATCAGCCTCAATCTCATACTCCTATTATGTCTATCGATAGTGATGATAATTTGCATATAATATGGGCTGATTCAGGGTCGGGTATCGATAGACCTGGTACAATGTCTTATATTAGAAAGTCACCTAATGAGAATTTTGGACCTTATGGGCCAAATTATAGAATAATAGGCGTTGGAAGTCCATTGGCTATGACTATAGACGGAAAAGGATACATACACTTTGTTTACAAAGACAACGGGGTCGTGACTTATGAAGGATACTATTTTTCTGGACAAATATTCGATAGTTTTACAGATGATTCGCTTGCAGGAAAAGAAAGACTGATATATTCGAGAATGAAAGATCTTTATCATAGAGATTATGCTATATGTCTATCTAAGGGATCTTATGTTCCTCATTCTTCTATTTGTGTAGACAACGACAATACGGCTCATATTGTATGGAATCAAGATACTGACAATTCTGGGACAAACTCACTATATTATAATAAAATAAGCAGCTCCTCTTTATCTAGCGATTTATCTTCAACTCTTTTATTTGCTTCAAGTTCAAGGGCGTCTATATGTTTGGATAGCTCTTATATTTATGTTTTTTCAGATTATAATGGAGATATTTCTTACAGAAAGTTCGGCACTTCGTGGACATCGGAATCAAAAATTTTTGTAGGAAACAGCGTAGGAGGATATTCTGGAGTAAATGCATTATTCTCAGCACATCCTTACGCAACAAATATAGATGTCGGAAATACATTTATATTTTCTGATACAACAAATCAGCAATCTGCTATTAGGTATTACAAAACCGAAGATTTATCGTTTGTTTTAATTCCTCCAGAAATTACTTCACCAGTTGTAACGATAGAAGGCAGTTCGACTATAAATACATCCACAAATAATTCTAATACTACTGTAACCACTACAACTATAAGCGCAATAAACGAAGATGGAACAACAACCACAACCGAAACCGTTTATACAAGAACCATAAACGATGATGGCACTATAACAGAGACTACTGTGATAACTGATACGACAGAAATCACAGAAGGTACAATTACCTCGGTTACTACGATAACTTCTATCACAGGTGGCAACGGACAAACAACAGAAATTGTTCAGTCTATAACTACTCCGACATCTGGTAATTCTATCGGAGGGACCACCACTACGACAACGGTTATCAATAGTGATGGTACTTCGACGACTACGTCATCTATGTCTCTTACTCAAGAACATATTCCAACGCCATCCACCCTTGTGAGTATAGATGGATATATGTATAAAGTTATAAATAGTAGATGGAGTTTGGAAGCCGATGCTATTATAATAAAATATATGAATAATGGAAACACAAAAGAAATAATACCGCCTTCCGAATATACATTATTGCCAAGAAAAGGGTTAGTCGTATTCAAAAATAATATGATGGATTTGTCTGATGCTGTATATAAAATTCATATAATAAATCCTTATGTTTTTAGACCAGCACTGAAAATAATAAATAGTGGAGAAGATTATATCAGAATATATGGAACTGGATATATGTATAACGAAGTTGGAGACATCCCTCAAGTAACAACAGGGATAAATCTGTGCTCGTTAAGATTGAATAGCGTAGGAATGTTTGGAGGATATGATCAGACATTTGACGTGACAGACAATGTTGGCTTCAGTCTTATAATAAATTATGATATGTATGATGACGCTGATAGAGTTTTGATATATGTCGATAATGTTTTAGAATATGATTCTGGATGCATAACAGGAGGCGGGACATTTGATGTTGCTGTTCCTGCCGTTGCCACATCTGTAAGAATGCAACTTATTCCAAATTGTTCTCAAATTGCTCCAACACAGCCTCATTGGACTATAAACACGAATTGTATTGATTTTATTTCTTGATTTTTTTTTGTGGGAAAAATAACAACATGACTACAATGTTATGTGGAAGAAAACTATCAAATAATAAAATCATACGACAAAAATGCTCTTGTTGACATAATTGTTTTATCCCATAATGGGCTAAAAACAACACAAGAATTTTTGACACATTTGTATCACAATACTCTTCAAAATATGTTTCATCTTATTATGGTTGATAATGGTTCTACTGATGACACTCCTGTTTTTCTAAAAGATTGTTTGGATGTTTATCCAAATATGTCCCTCATTTTGAACAAAAATAATGATGGAGTTATAGGTGGCAGAAATCTGGGATACAATTTTTCAGAAATATACAGAAAAAATAAAAACCCATATTTGATGTTTTTGGACAATGACCAATATGTTCAAGAAGGTTGGTTGGAACAGCATTTTCACGTTCTAAATATGGGGTATGATTTGATAAGCGTTGAGGCATGGCAAATGAACGGACTTTTTATGCCAATCCAGAAGAATACAAACACAAAGCAACTTTTCTCGTATGTTGGAGCAGGAGGAATGCTTCTAAAAAGAGAAGTATCCGACAAGATAGGTATGTTCGACGAGAGGTTCAATCCTGCTTATTTCGAAGATCCCGACATAAATTTCAGGGCCATAGATGCCGGTTTCAAAATCGGATGGAACTACAAAGCAAAAATTGTTCATATGCCTCATCAGACACTTGGAAAATTGAACCATTCAGACAAAACAAATATTTTTACGAATAGTATGAAAAAGTTTCAACAAAAATGGAAAGGGCGTTCGGTTCCGCATATGTTCATGAAGGAGATTGTCTGATGGCAAAAATAGTTATAGCCTGCAATCACGATTATACAACCTCTACAGGAGGTTGCGAAATAATAACAAAACAAATAGCAGAAAATATGGTTCGAATGGGCCATAAATGTGTTATTTTTAGCAGGGCTAAATGGACTCCGACAACGGAAAACGGAGTAGGTATAGTGAACTGTGGAAGCAATCCTAACCATTTTTTGAAAAATCTTCATAACGAAAATGCTGATTATCTCTTGGTTTATAGCGATTATTTTTGTTTTTGGCCGATAATCTTGGCCAAGTCCCAAGAGATAAAGTGTAAAAAAATACTGTTTCCGGTAGGATTAAACTATACACTAAGCAATCCAGTTATGGTTCAAATGCTGAAAAGCAGGGCATCTCAATTCAAAATCGTGACCCATTCTGAAGATTATGATGATTATTTATTTTTGAGCAAAAACAATATACCAGTATCGGTTATACCGAATGGAGTAGATTTAAAAGAAATACATCAACAAAATTTTTCTTTTCGCCAAAAATATAATATAGGCGATAAAAAAATGTTTTTATGTGTGTCAAACTTTTATCCAGGCAAAGGACAGGAATTTTTGCCTCCAATTTTATCAGAGTTACATAAAAAATACCAAGATTTTATTGTTGTTTTTATTTCTTCGACAACGGAACATATGGTTCTAAACAGAATAAGAGATAGATTTTCGAAAGGTTTGTCAAAGTGTATGTTCAAAAGTAAAATGCTGATAGATATTCCAAGAGAAGATGTTATACAATCTTTGTTTGAGGCAGATACATTTTTATTCCCTTCTCAAAAAGAAGTGGCTCCGTTAGTTTTACTTGAAGCGATGGCAACAGGGCTTCCGTGGATTTCGCTTGATGTTGGAAATGTGAAATCACTGAAAGGAGGAATGATTATAAACACGCCCAAAGACAAAAATGGCAACTCGGTATACACGCAACAAACAAATGATTATTTTATAAAAAGTATAGAGACGATATTGTTGGATAAAGAAAACGGAAATTATTTAGGAGAGACAGGCAGAGAGAAAATAAAAAAAGAGTTGAACTGGGAAGTAATATCAAAGCAATATAGTGATTTATTCAAATAACAAAAAAGGAAGATACAAAATGAGTTCAAAAAACGAGAGTAACATTCAGTGGACAGAAAAAGAAGAAGCTGCTCTTTACGAGATGAGATGGAATGGTATAAACTATAAAATTATAAGTGTCCAACTCGGAAGAAGCCCAGAGGCATGTGAGAAAAAATATCGGAAGACGGCGTGGGAGGCCAAGCCTTTTTATGATGCTGCTAAATGCCGCCTAAAAGAGAATATAAAGAAAACCATAAATGATCAGATTTCTGAAGCCAATGATAAAAAGATCATATCCAACAACTATTTAGCAGAAATTTTAGCAGATAGATTGGAAATGGCGGTGAAATCTTTGCCTAATGTTCCTAAAAAGCTTTTTGTGCCCAATAAACAGAAGACAAAACAAAAACATTCTCCAGAGGATGTGGGGCTCATTCTAAGCGACACTCATATAGGGCATCATCATACCTTGGAAGAAACTGGAGGCATATCTGAATACAATATGGATACTTTTAAAAAAAGAGTTGAGTTTATAAAAGTAGCTACTTCGGATATAGTTGAACTTCATTCTAATCTCTACGATCTTCCTAATCTACATATTTTTTGTCCCGGAGATATAGTAGCTGGTATGAATGGAGTAGGAGCGTGGTCAGCAAGCTATATAAACACCTCTATAGTAGATCAGGCGATGGAAGGAGCGTCTTCTTTAGCTGATATGATAAACTATTGGCTTACTTTGTTTGATGATATATACTTTTATGGGGTATATGGAAATCACGGAAGATGCCAACCTACTGACGTAAGAGCTTTGACACCAGATGGATACAAGAAATATGATGAACTAAAAGTTGGGGATAAAGTTGGGACTATCGACACTAAAACAGGAGATTTTGAGTTCCAGCCAATAAATAAAATACATGTTTTTGAAGACGAAGAAACAATAGTTCAAATGAGAAACCAAGCATTTTGCCTAGAATGTACCAAAGACCACGATGTTTTACATAAGTCGAGAAATACCGGGTCTTATGATAAAATAAAAGGAAAAGACTTATTGTCCAATGTCGGTACAGAATACCATATCCCTATATCGGTTCCGTCAAATAACAAAGAATACGATATACAAGATGATGTTCTTTCTTTGCTTGGATGGATAATGACTGATGGAGGATATGTAGAGAAATGTCAATCGGTACTCTTATACCAATCAAAAGACAAAGGGTGTGAGAAAATAAGGGGGATACTTGGAAGATTGGGAGTTGAATACAGAGAAATAGTAAGAGATAGAAAAAAAGAAACCGTTATACTCGGAAGATGTGTTATGACTAAGAAAAAGGATATAACTTTTTACATAAACTCTTGTGATTTGACAAAAATGGTACACGAAATACTCCCGAACTCAAAAGACATACCTTCATGGATGTACAATCTCTCTGATAGGCAAGTAAAAGTCCTTCTGGATTCGATAGTAGATGGTGATGGAACCTGTAGGATAGGAGGCATGAAAAAAGACGGATACGCGAGAAAATCTAGACAAGACGCAGTATGGGGAGGAAAAGAGTTTTTGGAGAAGTTATCTGGGTTATTGGTTTCGCACAATATACCATGTTCAGTGAATCTTCACAAACGAAAAACGAAAAAATACACAGTGGATGGAAAAGAACAAATCGCTTACTATCTTCAGTTGAGAGACGCTCCATGTTTTAGTGTGAAAAAGAAGGACTGTAAAGAAGTTGGATATAATGGAAAAGTTTGGTGCGTGACGGTTAAAAATGGGAACTTTGCCGTTATATCGAAAGAAGGAGACCCATATTTTACTGGGAACTGCTCACAGCGAGGAGTCGAGAAGGAGTATGTCAACTGGGATTATATCTGCTACAAGTTTCTTGAAGCTACTTTTGCCAACAACCCAAGGGTCCACTTTGCCATACCAAAGACATGGTGGCTGGCGACAGAGGTTCGAGGACACAAGTTCCTTATGCTTCACGGAGACGAGATAAAAGGTGGCCCAAAGGCTCTTGAAGAGGCCACAGAGAAGTTGTCCAGTCTAATCGGAGGATTGCCTGAATATACAATAGCAGGCCATTTCCATACTGCTGCCGACTACTCAACCAACTTTGGTCGAGTTTTGCTCAATGGTTCATTCGTCGGAGGCGACATTTTCTCCATCAAGTCGCTTAGAAAATCGTCTAAACCAGAACAAAAAATCTTCGGCATACACGATAAAAGAGGCATGACATGGAGTTACAATATCGATTTATCTACAGCAAGATAAAAGCAAGATAAAAAGAGGATAAGCACTAAATAAAATATAAGTATATCTTGGAGAAATACATAATGTTAGAATTTCCAAAATGGTTTGAAAAAGCTTTGAAAGTTATAGAATGTCCGAAGTGCAATAGAAAAATAGAAAAAGATCATATTTTGGCAGAGGGTATTCGTAAAAGCATAATGTATGAGAAAGAAACAGCATTTTTTATAGAGTATCGTTGCCCTAAATGCGATAGTCACGCGACTATAGAGTTAACTAAGATGACGGTAGAGGATTTTGTTATGGAAATGGTAGACAGATTTTCCTCGGAGGGAGAAGATTTACCTTTAGAAGAACAATCTTCTCAGGAAGACCCGTATGATGATGGAGAGGAAGCAGAAAAAAAGAAAGAAATTGATAAAACTCCTCCCAAAAAATCTAAAATTTCCTCTGTAGAATATGATGCTGTAAAAGATATGATAAAAAAATGTGAATCTCATGAGGAATTTTTGCTTAATATAGGAATAACTCCAGATGAAATGGAAAAGATAAGTTTGGAATATGACATTGATAAAAAGGATTAAAGATAGATAATGAGCAAAATCAGTGATTTCAAAATAGCTTATATTTTTATAAAAAAGGCCTGCAAACTGAAAGATAATGGGTTTGTGGATTTGCCTGTTGTTTTTTCTGATCAAAACGAATCTTATTATGACAATGGAAAAATTATAATAGGAAAAACCTCTTTTGTTGGCGAGACTATAACTAAAATAATAATGTCGTATTTATCAAATTTCGCTATTATAAGCAGCTCAAATAGTGTAAATGCTACTAACATATTCATAAATGAAGAGCAAAAAAATATGGTTCATACTTCTATGGCCAGCTTTTTTAGGTTTTTGACATTTTCACAAAATGCTTATATCACGCCAAAATCAGAAAAAGCTGTGGTTAAAAGATTATTTCATAGACCTTTTGTGTGGACAATGATGAAGGATTTTGTTTGTCCTTGCTTTAACTCTTATCCGGTGAAAAATACGAGAGTAATAGAGATTTCAGATCCTCAAACAGATATATGTTTTTTATCGGAAGACGAAAAAAAAGACGAAAAAATTATAATACTGAATAAAGATATAGAATACGGGCCTTGTGTTGATGCTCATTTGCTTTTTTATGCCATAAAAGCCCAGGGTCTTGATCCAGAAGAGATTATAGCCAGAATCTTTGATTCCCAGTTGAAATCTGTTTTTATGGATGTTGGTGATATAGTTTACGAAACTTCTCCCGAGCATCCTTTTGGACAGAAAGATTTTTTATCTTTTCTTTTGACTATAGCCGAATATAAAAATGTCTCAGAAGAACTTATTTATGAAATAGCAAATAGAAACACACAAAAAATAGGAGCAAAGACAGCCCAGCATCAAAATCCGGCATTGAATATAAGCGATACATTTTGGTTTCTTGGTCTTATAGAAAAGATGTTAGAACCAGCCAGAGGACCAGATTGGGAAACATATAAACATCTTCATCCCTATTTTGAAGAGTTGTGGGGAAAGATAGAAAAAGAAAGGAAGAAGCGAGGAAGAAGAGGATTGTCGTATGAGGCACTTTTACAACTAAAAAATGAAGACACAAATACTTCTTCTGATGGCAGTTTTATCATAGAGAAAGTTTTATCATCAGATAGAGTCTGGTAGCATAAAATAGTATGAAAATTTTTTGTATTTTTTGAAAAACAAAAGAAGGAATGTATAAGATATATCAGAAAGCTATACTATGATGAAGTCCTATAAATATAGATTATACCCAACCAAGGCCCAAGAAGAGGCTTTTGCTCAACATTTGGGCTGTGTCCGTTTCATATATAACTGGGCTCTGGAAACAAAAAATAAAGCCTATATCAAGGATAAAACCAAAATGTCTTTTTTTGACCTTTCGGCAAAACTTCCTGCCCTGAAAAAAGAAAATCCTTGGCTTTCAGAAGTAAATGCCCAGGCTTTACAATCGTCCTTGAGAAATCTCGACAACGCTTACACCAACTTCTTCCGTAGAGTGAAGCAAGGAGCAAAAGAAGTGGGTTTTCCAAAGTTCAAAAGTCGTAAGAATAAACAGAGTTTTCAATGTCCTCAAAGGGTGAGTTTGGACTTTGAAAATGGCAAAATCTCAATCCCAAAGATTTTTGAAATAAAAGTTGTTTTTCACCGGAAGTTCAAAGGCGAAGTCAAGACCACAACAATAAGTAAAACCAAGAGCGGTAAGTATTTTGTTTCGGTTTTGGTCGAAGACAGCAAAGTCCTTCCCGCAAAGCCGAAAATAGATCCAAAAACAGCCATAGGTATAGATCTTGGATTGAAAGACTTTGCCGTTCTCTCTACCGGAGAGAAAATAGCCAACCAGCGTTTCAACGAAAAGGCAGCAAAGCGAATAGCGAAGCTGAACCGGAAGATGGCGAAGCAGAAGACTATGAATAAAGGTGTTCATACTAAAAACAGAGAAAAAACTAGAGTAAAACTGGCACGACTTTACGAGAAGGTTTCCAACCAGAGAGACGACTTTTTACACAACCTTTCAACAAGGCTTATCCGTGAGAATCAAACGATATGCCTTGAAGATTTGAATGTGTCTGGAATGGTAAAAAACCACAAACTCTCAGGAAGTATAGCCAGTGCGTCATGGTCGGCATTTGTCAGGATGCTGATCTATAAGTGTGAATGGTATGGTAAAAACCTTGTCTTTATCGGAAGGTTTGAGCCGAGTAGTAAGATGTGTAGTGATTGTGGATGGACGAAGCAAGACCTAAAGTTGAGTGATAGAGAGTGGGTCTGTCAGAAATGTGGTGTAGAGCATGACCGAGATGTGAATGCCGCTGTAAATATAAAGACTTTCGCTTTACACAACCAAAACCTAATAAAAGAAAAAATACCGCTGCATGAGCGGAAATCTACGCTTGGGGAAATCGAGGCTTGTAAGGCTCGGTCGGGAATCAAGAGAAATAAGACCAAAGCGAAAGTTTTGGCAAAACATGACGAGGCACTTTTAAGAATAAGAGATGGAGAAAACGATACAAGTAAAGCTGCTATATTGGAAAAAACCTTATCATCAGACAGAGTTTGGTGATTTTGTCGAAAAAATAAAAAAGGAGAAAAATCGTGGGAATTAACATAGAAAAAGAAGATGTAATAAAACTAATAAGAGATATTTATGCCAAAGTAGAAGGAGCAGATAATCTTTTAAAAGACGGGAAGATCATTATTGTTCACGATAAACTTATTGGGTTGAAGCAAAAGTTGGCCCATACAGCAAAATGTCTCGAAGAAGAAAAGGGGATAGCAACAGCAATAACGACAGCGACAACAGCACTGGAGAGCAATGAGAATAATAGCAACACCTAATTTTTTGAAAAGTGCGGCCAATTTTGACGATCAGCCGAACTTTTATTCTCCAAGATATAAAAGAAATCAAGGAGAGGTTCTTTTTTCTGATGATGGTTTTGACGACAACACTGACGATATAAAAAAGCAATGGTCTAAAAAGAAAAAAAGAAAAAAGAAGCATAAAGATGAATGGCCAGACATTTCTATGGAATAGTTTTATATTTTGCCGCAAAATCATTTTAAAAGTAAACTATCGTGGCTACAATGTAGAAACGTCTTTTTGAAAAGGGCTCTAATGGAACAAACCGAATCATTAATTTTAGTCATAACCAATACCGTCACATATATAGAAGGCAAGATTACTCCTGAACTTTATTCTGCCATAAAAGAGGAACTAAGTTACGTTCCAGAAGACGCGGCTTTTAGAATACAACAAATAAAAAGAACAAGAAATTATAGTTGGGACGGTAGAATTTATCTTATCCATAGAGAAAAGAAATGGTGTAAATGTCCTTTGCCTAAAGACGGAACTCATTTTCCCACAGGATTATTCGGGAAAATACGAAAACTTTTTACGGAAAACAATATTTCTTATAAAGTTATAGATAAAAGAGTCAAACCGGATAAAAATCTCATTCTTGAAATGTCTAAAGAAGTAGAAATAAGAGATTATCAAGAAGAGGCCGCGGAAGTGTCAGTAAAGCAAACAAGAGCTATTTTACAAGCCGCTACAGGTTCGGGAAAGAATTGCATAGGAGCAAGAATAATACAGAAATGCGGAGTATCTCCATTTATATTTTATGTGCCGTCTGTGGATCTTTTGAAACAATCACAGGCCGAATTATCGAGGTTCCTTTTACAGAATGGCACCAATCTCAAAGTAGGAGCTATTGGAGGAGGCATATACGATCCAGCCGATGTGAATGTCATGACAATACAAACGGCTGTTAGAGCTTGTGGAAAAGAGTATATTAGATTTGATGAAGAGGACGAGGATGAAAGTAAGGAAGGCATATGTGTCCTCGAAGAAAAAAGAAAAGAAATTTTAGATCTAATAATGAATGCGAAAGGTTTTATCCTTGATGAATGTCATGTTGCTGCGAGTGAGAGCGTCCAAATTATAGCAGATTATTCGGTAAATGCTTATTTTAGAATTCTAATGTCTGCGACTCCGTTCCGCGATAAAAACGATGATATTCTTATTGAAGCATGTGCTGGAAAAGTTTCGATCAACATAACCGCTTCGTTTTTGATCAAACTTGGATATTTAGTAAAACCTAATATATACTTCGTTTCTCATACTCCGGCACAGACAGAATCTCAAACATATCCTTCTATTTATAAAGAGGCAATAGTAGAAAATATAGAAAGAAATAATATAATAGCAAAGTTAGCTTTAAGAATGGCGGAGAATGGATCTAATGTTCTTATTCTTGTTCAGCAAATAGCCCATGGAAAAATATTGAAAGAACTTATTCCTGATAGTGTTTTTCTTTATGGAGCTAATTCAGGGAAAGAAAGATATAAACACTTAGAAAAGATGAGAGGAAGTGAATCAAGAATAACAATAAGCTCTGTGATTTTTGATATAGGAATTGATGTCAGGAGCTTAGACACGTTAATTTTGTGTGGATCGGGCAAATCATCTACAAGAGCACTTCAAAGAATAGGAAGGACTTTGCGTCCCTACACTAACCCTATAACCGGAGTAAAAAAAGAATTTTCCACTGTAATAGACTTCGAAGATCATTGTAAATATCTGCTTCAACATAGCAGAAAACGTAAAAGTATATACCGGACTGAATCGGAATTTGCCATAGATTATTTACAAACATAACGTTTATTTATCGTATTTTATTTTTTCTCTTTCATTATCTTCATGCTACAATGTTACAGAAAGAGAGACATATATGATTTTTGAGATAACTGAAATGACAAAAGAAGAGAAAATAAAAAATATTTTAACAAAGACTATTATCGAGGCCAAGTCAGAAACTTTTATTGCTAATAATAATCCTTCTAAAACTACAAAAAAAGATATTTTGGAAAATAATAAAAATAAAAAATATAAACCAGAAAGTGTAAAAATAGTTGGAGAAGGTCTTGCTCGGGTTTTGTCTTTTGATGGAAAAACAAAAAGACAACACAGCATAAAAGAAGATATAATGAAATGGAATAATGCTGATTTGGCTTTTTATGTGTCAGGTTTGTATTTTGGAAGATATGGAGAAAAATGGATAGCTACTAATATAAATATAACAATGTATATGGCTAATATAAAAGAATCCTTACAAAAAATGATGGGTTTCAGCGACAATATTATTTTGAAGGATTACTTTTATTTCTTTTTTGAAGGCAGCTCTTGGAGTGATGACTACAGGAAGAAGGGTAAGGGCAACCTTTTCTTAAAAAGTTTAAAAGAAGCGGCTCCTATAGAAGCTTTTGCCAATAGATATGATTATAAGTCAAGTTTAAACAAATATTTAGAACAAATGAAACAAAAAGAAATAAAAACTATAAATGAGTCGGATATGAAAAAATCTTATTTGTTGGGATTAGAAAAATTTGTAATAGAATACGGCATAGTTTTAGTTGCCAATTGGATGATAAAAAAGGAGAATATGCAAATAAAGGAAGCCATAATAGATATAGCTAAGTCGGTATATAATGTTTGTATGAGAGAAGGATTTGAAGAAATAAAAAATAATACTGAATATTTTTCTCCTTATCCAAAATGGTTGATTTTGAAAGAAATATCTCTCATATTAGATGCCGTGAATAAAAAGATGAATAAAGATTATGCGATGAATGTTTTATTTTCAGATGAAGACAATAAAGATTTTGAATTTTTGAAATAGGAAATAAAAGTGAAGAATATAACATATTTAAAACAAGTATATCAAAAGAAAATAGCTAAGAAGTTTTGCAATGTAGATGACATATCAAAATGCCCTAATAATGGAAAATGTTCTTGCCGGATAGCCGCTGAAATAAAAGCATATATACAATCGGTTATTCCAGATCCATATTACAAACTTAGTATAGATGACTTTACGGGTAGAGATAGCAATCAACAACTTCTGAGTAATGATATAGCATATAAAGCTAAAGAAAATATAATAAAGTATTGTTGGGGAAATAACATGACACTTGAGAAATTTAAAGACATATCTCATGACAAAAGGGACAATATATCAGTCATGGACATTAGAAGAAAAAGATGTGATAATGTAGTTATATTTGCTGATTCAGAAGTTTATGGAAAACCATCTTCTAAAAAAACAGGAAAGACGTTCATAGCTTCTTTGATAATGCAGGAAGCCATAAAAAGACGAGCGTTTCCAGGCAATCATATACAAACATACGATTGGGTTCCTTTCTCGTCTCTGACTAATTATATTATCTCTGGCGATATAGAGGTGATTTCATCTAAGTCTTGTGATTGGTTAGTTGTTGATGACATAGTTGGTTTTAAAAATACCACCAGTAGCGATGCTTTTATCGCTTCTAAAGTAGATCCATTCTTTTTTGAAAGATTAAGAGATAATTTACCAACAATTTTTGTGTTTAGATTTGACATAAATAAGCCAGTAGTATCTCTTGAAAGTAAATTTGGAGTTGCTATAGGAAAAATAGCAAATGATAAAAATACTATGATTATTTCTCTTTGCGAGGAGATC
>Ga0172381_10002068_pt1 | contig 22785 bp, 22 predicted proteins | sample Leawel6488metaG_FD_119754 | JGI IMG/M metagenome (GOLD analysis project Ga0172381, IMG submission 119754) | Leachate microbial communities from a municipal landfill in Southern Ontario, Canada - Leachate well 64-88 metaG | ecosystem: Engineered > Solid waste > Landfill > Unclassified | place...
AGCTACTGCAACTAAAAGAGTTCAGAATGACATTTGTAAACAATTAGATATTCCAAAAGCTACAAGATTTATTAAAGGTTTTTATCGGCCAGATCTAAAACTCGCAGTCAAAACCTGCAACGCGGCATCTAAGATTGATCGCATAGTTAAAGAGACAACATTGTATGTTAACTCTGGAGTACAGACTGGAATAATTTATTCACCTACAAGAAAACTTGCTGAAATAATTTGCGATAAGTTGAAACAAGAAAAGATAAATGCTATTCTCTATCATGCTGGATTAACAGACAATGTAAGAGAAACAACACAAACAAATTGGTTCAAAAATGGTGGAATTGTAGTTGCTACAGTTGCATTTGGTATGGGTATTGATAAATCTGATGTTAGATTTGTTATCCATGCAGGAATGCCAGCTAGTATTGAAAATTATTATCAGGAGATTGGTCGAGCTTCTCGAGATGGAAAAGGAGCAGAATGCACAGTATATTTCGATCCTTTAAAAGATATTGACTTACAAAAATTCTTTATTGAAATGTCATATCCTCCCGGAGAAACAATTGTCCAGTTCTGGGATTGGTGTTGTGCTATCGCAGACGGCAATAACATGATTATGATGACTCAAAAAGAAATGGGAGAAGCCTGCAAACCTTTTGGCTTAAAAGATTTCCATATCTCAGGATGTATATCAAAATTGAGAGAGAACAGATTTATTGAAACTGTTGCTAATGGAAAATATAAAATAGAAAAAGATAAAAGAATTAGTCCAGTGACCTTCGATTTCAAAGGACTTGAAGAAAAACGAAGAGCTAAATTTGACACTCTTAGTGAAATGTCAGACTTTGTGACTAATTATCAAAACTGCAGAATGTTACAAATTCTTGATTATTTTAATGATTATTCAAGAACAGAATCTTGTGTGAAATGTGATATCTGTATTAAGAAGATGTTAAAAACAAGACCTGTAATAAATTCTGTAATAACTGATAAAAGCAATTGGAAAAAAGCAGTTGCTTTAGCTGAAAGTAGATGGGAATAAATAAAAATTAATGGAGGCGAAGTGAATAAGACGATAGAATTAAATAGTAAAGAACTTTTAATTCTTCAACAAAGCATTATTAGATATTTGAATATGTTGTCCCCAAAATCTATACAATTTAAATCAGATATTGAAACTCTTCATGTTATTCTTAAAAAACTAGGAGTTACGACACATTTAACATTAATTAAAGAAGCTAAAGAAAGATCGGAGGCTAAGTGAATAAGACAATTATTACACAAATCATACCAACAGTTCAAGGAGAAGGACCTTCAGTGGGCACTCCTGTTCTGTTGATTAGAATGGGCAATTGTAATCTTGAATGTGAATGGTGCGATACCAAATGGTCTAACACACTAAAACTTAAAGATATCAAATCTATTCATACTAAAAAGACACATGTTTTGAATACAAAATTACCAATTATAATCGATGAAACAAGTATAGATGATTTTATAAATTATCTCAATACTGAATTCTTAAGTAAATTTGCAATCACTACAATTCTTTTAACTGGTGGTGAGCCACTCATGAATAAAGAATTTATTGCGAGCTTAATTTATAATAGTAAAAGCGCTTTGAAAAACATTACAAAAATTGAAATTGAAACCAATGGAACTTTGTTGAATGATAAGACCGATAAAATGCTCTTTTATCATTGGGACAAAACCATACAAATTAATATATCACCGAAGCTAGATCCTAGTTATTATAGGTCTGATAAAATTAAAACACTTGATGATATTATTGATTTATTTAATAACAACAATGAGATATCATATCAGAAAATTCTTAGCGAAACACCAACTACAATTACTTGGAAATTCGTTTATTCTAAAGCCGGCAAAGAATCAATTGAGAAATTTATTAGAGGAGTAGGTAATGTCAGTAACATTAGTATGATGCCTCTAACTCCAGATTATACAAAATATAAAAAGGAAATTGATTTCTTAGAAGCTTTTAGATTATCTAGTTACGATACAATTGAGTATTGTATGGAAACTGGATATATATTCAGTGGAAGGCAACACGTGTGGACATTTAATAATTTTCTTCACAGAGACGAATACATGGATGTGAGGAAGAAATAATTATAGGAATTATTATGATTGATGTGCAGGTAAAGGATTTATATCTAGAAGGAAAAACAGTTCTGGATATTGAAAAAATTGTAAATCGATCAAAAGTAACTGTAATAAGTTGGTTAAGACAACTTGGAGTATATGATAGAAATCGAGATTATGTTAAATTTAAGTATACAAATCTTGATTTTTTCCACACAGTTGATACTGAATTAAAATCATATTGGTTGGGATTTATATATGCAGATGGTTGTGTATTCTCAAAACCAGAAAATCATATAAAACGGTTTTCGATAGATCTTGGAATTATAGATAAATCTCATCTAGAAAAACTTGCCAATATTTTTAGTAAACCAATTGACCAATTTCCAAGTTCTCCACATTTAGTGTGGTTAACAGTTAATGGAAGCCAACTATATACAGATCTGATAAATCATGGAATAGAAGAACGAAAAACATATTCAAATACAACTCCAGTATTAAATCATATTCCAGATAATTTAATGAACCACTTTATTAGAGGATTTTTTGATGGAGATGGATGGACCCATCAGAAAGAAAACCATTATAAATTTGGATTATGCGGAACAACAGAATTTCTAACAGAACTTCAAAAAATTTTATTTCAAAAACTTCAAACAAAATATAATGTTCCTATTTATAAGAAACAAATATTTGAATTAAATTATGAAAGTCAGATAGAAATAATACATATATACAATTACTTGTATTATAATTCAACAATTTGGTTAGAACGGAAAAGAGACAAATTCGAAGAAATGGTTACTAAAATATTACTAAATGAATCAACAATTATAAAAACTCAAGCAAACAATATTTTGAATACATTAAATTAATTTATATCGACGAGATCTAATAAAGGTCTCGTCGATATAAATCTTTTTGGAGGCGAAATATGGAAGTAAATGAAGAAGGAAAAAAACGGGGAATCAAATATTCTCCTAATTTAGATACTATTGCTCTTAATGCAAAAATAGTTTGGGAAAGACACACAATAGAAGGTAGAGCAACAGAAGATGAACGTATTGCAGCTGAAGTTATATCAAATCCTGAAAAAATATAGAAAATAAAATGGAGGCATAAACGTGTCAGAACAGCTTACAAAATCCTTGATCAGAAAAATGTTTGAGAAACAAGACGAACTCAATATTCATACAAATGGAACAGATTGGAAGACAAATAAGAACCTTAAATGGTATCGAGCAATTTGGACTGAAACTGCAGAACTTATTGATTATACAAATTGGAAATGGTGGAAACAACAAGATTCAAGCTTAAAAGATATTGAAATGGAAGTGATTGATATTTGGCATTTTGGTTTATCTGATATGATGGTTCAACATGATATTGATAAATGTATAGATAATGTCTTTTATGCTTTTAAAAGTAAATTTGAATACCCAACACGATTTGGTTTTGTTGAAGTTCAAGACTGCGCAGAATTATTCGCTTACAAAACATTAAATGATCATAAATTTCATTTAGAACCGTTTATCGATTTATGTTCAACACTAAATATGAATATTGATCAGATATATAAATTGTATATGGGGAAAAATATTCTCAATAGATTCAGACAAGATAACGGTTATAAAGAAAAGAAATATAATAAGAACTGGAATGGTTGTGAAGACAATATTTATCTTATGAAATTCTTACAAGAAACAGAAATAACAGAAATTGATTTCGATGATATTATTTATAAAAGGTTAGATGTTGCTTATTCGACATTTAAAATTGTTTAAGGAGTTAATAAATGTTACTTAAAGATATACCGACTTGGTTTACAACTGGACCAATTTATTGGTATGCACAAATTGATGAAGCCACAGAAGTAGAAGAAGATAGAGTTACTCTAAAGGCTTCATTTGATAGTTTATTTGAATCTTTAATATCATCATATAATGATTATAAATCGAATAGTCTTTCATCTCAATTAGTTAGCAGATTGAGAGTTATGGTTTCCTACATTTTATTGACAACTGGGACTTCGACAGTCCCAGAATGTCCTCCAGTTTCGAATCCTGGAATGCCAGCTGATCCGGATTTAAGATTATTATACGAAGCTTGGGTTATAACAACTGCACCAGCAGACTCGACAGGATTGTTCACTATTGAATTACCAGATACAATTTCAATAACCACAGAATATACCACTTTAAAAGATATTCTTGATAACGGAAATGTTATTGATAGTGAAAGAGTGATGTATCTAGTAAATCAAATGCCAGCTGCTATTTTTGATAAATTAACATATCTTAAAAATAACCAACCAAACATAGTGACACTTACAACTGGAGCTGAAATGGAAGCTTCTATAAAAGAAGGAACACATTTAGCTGATATTAATACTTATTTTGGATGGTCGATCGATCACATTATATAAGGAGAATATATATGGCAGAAAAAGCAGTTGCAAGAGTAACAGATGCTTTTGCAGGAGTTTGTGTCTGTCATCCTCCTGCGCCACCAATTCCAATGGGCGGTGTAGTAATGACAGGAAGCAACAATGTTCTATCAAATGGACTGGGAAACGCAAGAATCGGAGATTTCGTAATTGGGTTTTGTGGACATTTTGGAGTAATCTCTTCTGGTTCAGGAATAGTGAAAGCAAATGAAATTGGTAATGCTAGAAATGGTGATCCAGTTGTTGGTTGCTTAATAGGTGTTCTTGTATCTGGAAGTGGCAATGTAGAATGTGGGTAAAATAATTTATACGGAGTCATTATGAAACTTGAATTATTAGACATTGACAAATTTGTAGAAGATAATAAGCTCAAGCCGGTAACAACAATACGGCTCTATGAGAAGGTAGAGAAGACAGACCCAAATGGATTATTCTCAGAAGAGCTTTTTGGACGTTTCGGAAGCTCAGAGCGAAGAAAAAGATTCGCATATATCAATCTTAAAATCACAATTATACATCCAGAGGCATTTCCAATCCTCACTGGACTAGATGCATCAATATCTAAATTATTGACAGATAAAGCCCAATATACAATAGATAAAGATGGAGTACTTACAGAAGATCCAGTAAAAGGCTCTTCCGGAATTAATTATTTTATCTCAATATTTAAAAAATTAGATATTGATAAATTTAAGAAATCTCGTCCAAAGAACGTTAAATTCATTAAAGATAACAAAAATAAGATCTTTATTGATAAATATTTAGTTCTTCCAGCTGGTATTAGAGATCTTTCTATTTCTAAAACATCTAACCAAACCATTGTTAACTTTTCAGATCTTTCTGAATTATATACAAATCTGATTCGTCATACTAATGCTCTTGGTTCTGATAGTGCATTGTTACCTGATGAAATCAAGAAACCTATTATAGAGCAAATTCAGAAAACTGTTCTTGAGATAAATAATTGGATTAAGAACAGACTTAAAGGTAAATCTGGATTAATCCGAGGCGGGTTATTAAGAAAAGTTATTGATTACTCTGGTAGATTAGTTGTTACGACAGATAATACTCTACCATTAGGATCAGTTGGATTACCTTGGCCAGTTGTTTTAAAATTATATGAACCATTTGCAATTAATTATATATTAAAAAGAGATCAAAATATGTTGAAGTCAATTCAATATGTTTTGAAATCTGATACAGAACTTGATGTAAGTGATTTGAAGAAGCTTTTTGCAGCGGCAATAAACAAGCCTGAAATCATTCCAGAAGACATGGTTGATTACTTTATGCATGTAGCTGAGAGTGTCATTAAAGATAAAATGGTAATATACAAACGTGATCCGGTGGAAAATAGAGACAGCTGGATTGCAGCTAATGTAAGAGTTAACAGATCTGGAATGTGTATGGCACTTAATCCTCTGGATCTCCCTCGAACAGGAGCTGATCACGATGGTGATGCTATGGCTGTTATAGCTCTTTTTACAAAAGAAGCACAAAATGAAGCTAAAACAAAGATGCATCCGAAATATGCAGAATCAATATGGACATCAGTGACTTCAGCAAATAAATGTCCATATTCAATCCAATTAGATGCAATGACCGCTATTTACGCTGCAACCAAATAAACATTTGGGAGACAATATGAAAGCATTAACTGAAGGAATATTTGCAAATAGAAAATGGGATAGAACTGGATATGGTGGACCAATTAATCCACAATTTCCGACTCCAGTTGGACCAAATATTGGAGCTCAACCAAATTCACCAAATTTATTTACAAGCCCAAATTTAGAGGTTGATCAATGTGCTAACTTATATGGTTGGCAGCAGCAACTTGTTGGAATGTTAAATCAACCAAATAAAGATATTTATATATTATCACAACCTGGTAGTGGAAAGACCGCACCAGTGATTTGTCATTGGGTTAATAATGTTCTTGGAATAAGCACAAGTCAACCACCAAATGAACAACATCTTTTGAGATTCATAACTGAACCACAAAACATACCACAAGTTCTTTGGTTGGTTCCCATCAGAAACCTCGGTGTAAATATAGAAGAAGAAATGACAGAACGATTTGCTTCTATTATCTTACAGATACTTAATCGAGCTGGTGGTACTATTCCAGATCCTACTAATGGAAATTTGGTTAATTTGATTTTCAATAATCCAAATTTAGATATCAATGTAATCATTAAAGCATTAGGTAATTTTGGAGGCGGCAAGAGTCGGGATTTGCTTCTGGGAATACTCGCACTAAATCATAATCAAGTCCCAAGCGATAAGATTCCAGAATTTAAAACAGTTCTGGGTCAACTTGTTAAATCTTTTATTGAAAATGCTTTAATTGGTAGAATTCAAGAAGGATTAAACTCTACTAAACTTGATTCTGGAAAACTTAAACCATTTGTAATTTCAATTTATGAATCCTCAAAGCACATTATTGGAGATATGGATAAATTGAGATTGATTATATTTGATGAAGCCCAGAGAATTCAAGGTGGTGAAGAAGCAGATGATCAGCGAGCTGCACAAATTGGTGATAGCATTCACAAAGTTCTCTTTCATGAGAATGGAAGAAATGCACAAATTGCAATGCTTAGTGGATCAACTAGTAGAGCAACAGCTTCGAATATAGTTCATTATTTTAATGTAACTTATAAACGAAGATTTGATGCTGGTCCTTATCAGACACCAGAAAATGTTACAAATCCAGCTGATATTAGAGTTTTTCCAATGGCAAATCTGGATGATAAATTTACTCAATTGAGAATTATTCAGACAGCTCTTGCCGGTGGAAACTTAAGAAAAGGTGGAATAGTATTTGTTATCTTTGGGAAGAATAAAATTAATAGTTTAATAGATCAAATCGCTCCAACTGAAGCGGGGTATATTCATCCAGGTAAAAAATTATCAACAACAAGAGGTTCTGTTTATAGCAAATCTGATGTTGGTCAAGTTACTAAACCTGGTGACATCAATGATATACATGATGATAGGTTAAGACGAGCAGCAAGTCATGGTCTTGGATATTTATATAGACCAGAAGAACTAAATCCAGATCGAGAAAGAGATACTACAATTGTTCAGAATCTGTTTCGTGCCGGCGTAATAAGAGTATTATTTGCAACGGACGCTGTTAGAGAAGGGATGAATATCACTTGTAAAGAAATGTATATTCCTACAATTATCAATCCTTCTAACGGCAGAGAAATGGAAGCAGGATCGTTGGCACAGTTAATTAATCGAGCTGGAAGAAAAGAAGGAACATACGCTACAATATATACAGATTCAAAATTTGTAGGAGATATTACAAACGCTTTATCGAAAGATTCGGACAGATTTGGTGCACAACCATTTGTGTTACCTGGATCATGGATATCAAGAGATGGTAGAAAAATATCATCTCCAAAAATTGAAGTTGGATTAAATTACGGAGTTAATATTCCCGTTAATGCGGCAAGAGATCTTTATAAATCATTTAGACGAGCTTTTGATAATCCATAAAGGAAATAAAATTTTATGAAAATAGCTTTTACAGGAACACAAGGAACTGGTAAAACCACAGCTGTATTTGATGAAGCAAAAGCGGCCAAAATAGCTTTTCCAAATAAAAGCGTTACCGTTTTCCATGACAATGCGGCAAGAGCTCCAAAAGGTCTTTATAATAAAAAAGGTACTGAGGAGTCACAGTTGTGGATTTTTACAAATCAATTAAGAACAGAAATTGAATTGGCAAATACATATGATATTGTTATATGTGACAGAACTGTTTTTGATTCTATCTCATATACAATTTGGATGGGTTTTACAGAACTTGCAGATAAAATGTTTAGTCTTGCAATGTATCATATAAGTTCATATGATAAAATAAATTTCAAACAAATCAAAACAAATAATTATTTGGTAGATTGTGAGCACAGAGATACAAAAGACTTAGAATATAGACAAAATATTGAAAATTTTCTTATGAGATTATATGAAAAATCTGGTATAACTCAAACGGAAAAATTCAAAATTGTATAATCTCCCGTTGTCTTTGTTTCCATTCGCGCCTCTCGTTACTCATGCGCAACCCAATCCCACTTACGATGTGTGAATCGTAAAATACAACTGTGTGTCGGTTGGGAGATCACCAGGTGATCACTCCTTTCAAATATATGGGCGTTTGCAGTTGTCGCCTAAATAAATTCTAATATTTTCAATTTATATATAGAAATATTACTATTGGAGGCTTCATCGCATTCCAGTTCAACACACCGGCCGGAGATGTTGCTGAATGTGATGCTTGCCTTCTTTAATAGCTCGAAAGAGCTATTTCTTTTTGTTTTAATTTCACAAATCAGGAGGCAAATAAGTGAACATAGAAGATCCTTATAAAAACATTGAATTTGAAATCAAACATGTAAAAATTACAGGAGCGGATAATACAGTAGTTTTTGAAGACAATATTGAGTTTCCAAAAAATTTCGATGATAATGCAGCTGCAGTTGTTGCTAGTAGATATTTATGTAACGATGCAAAACATAAAGAAACCTCTCTCAAACAGATGATTAATAGAGTAAGTAATACAATTTCTGAATGGGGTCTTGACTTAGGATATTTTGATAAAAATTGGGACATGGGTGGTGATCCAGATCCAAAATTTCTTGAGTTTAATAATAAGCTCAAATATTATCAAATGAATCGTTATTTTGCATTCAATAGTCCAGTATATTTTAATGTTGGACTTCAAGATCTTCCACAAACCAGTGCATGTTTCATTCTGGATGTTCAAGATAATATGGATTCAATTACAGAACTTGGAAAGCTGGAAGCTCAGATTTTCAAGAAGGGTTCTGGTACTGGATCTAATTTAAGTACTTTAAGAAGTTGTAAAGAACCAGTAACTGGTGGAGGAACTGCCTCTGGACCAATCAGCTTTCTCAAGGCACATGATACATTAGCTGGAGTTGTTAAATCTGGTGGAACACTTAGACGATCTGCTAAATTAGCATGTCTAAATATCAACCACCCAGATATTGAAGATTTCATTGATTGTAAATTATTTGAAGAGGAAAAGTTGGCAATTTTGAGAAAAGCTGGTGTAAAAAATAGACCAGGATATGATCTTGCCGATGAAGTATATTTTCAGAATACAAATCTCTCTGTTAGAATTCCAGATGAATTTATGAAGAGAGTAGTAGAAGATCGTTCATGGGATACTAAATTCGTTAAAACAAGAGAGACATGTAAAACATATAAAGCCAAAGATCTTCTAAGGAAGATTGCAGAAACTTCCCACAAAATTGCAGACCCAGGTGTTATGTTTCATGATGCTTTTAATAGATGGAATACATTAGCTGTTGATGGAACAATTGAATCTACTAACCCATGTGGTGAATTCGCATCTCTACCAAATACCAGCTGCAACTTAGCTTCTATCAATTTAATGAAATTCTTCTCAAGAGACGTAGCAGGTAATGTTATCTTTGATTATGAAACTTACAAAGATGTTATCACTACTGTTATAATGGGACAAGATATTATAATTGATAAATCAAGTTTTCCGAGTTTAGATATCGGACTAAGATCAGCAGCTTACAGAAATCTTGGGTTAGGTTACACAAATCTCGGTGGGTTACTTATCTGGCTTGGTGTATCATATGATAGTAATGAAGGAAGATATGTTGCGTCACAATTAACAGCTCTTATGACAGGTCTAGCATATGAAGCTAGTGCAGATCTTGCCGATAGAGTAGGACCATTTATCAAATTCAAAGATAATGAATCGTCATTTAGAAACGTTCTCAAACAACATTTTGATGTATTTCATAAAACATTTGCAAATGTTGATCCTGTAAAAGAGTATCTTAAATATATGACTAAAATGTGTTATGATACTTGGAGTAAAGTTATTGAACGTAAGCAATTTAGAAATGCTCAAGTGACCCTTTTAGCACCCACGGGTACAATTAGTTTTCTGATGAATTCAATTACAACTGGTATTGAGCCAGAATATAGTTTGATTCGTTATAAAAGATTAGCTGGATCGGAGGGAGCTACTTTAAAAACAGTAAATCCTCTTGTAGAAGAATCTTTGAGAAATCTTGGATATTCTGAAAATGAAATTCCAAAATTAGTTAAAGAACTATCAGATGATTATACTAATGTAGACCCTATGTCTCTTGGTATATCTGGATTTAAAGAAAATCATAGAGATATATTTCTAACTGCTGCACCAACTCCTGGAACAGATCTTTGTATTCCTTATATGGGTCATGTTAAGATGTGTGCATCAGTACAACCATTCTTAAGTGGAGCAATTAGTAAAACAATTAATCTACCAAAAGAATGTACAGTTGATGAGATATATAATCTCTATATTGAAGCTTGGAAGATGGGATTGAAAGGTATTACAATTTATAGAGATGGTAGTAAGAACTTTCAGCCTCTATCAACAACAGATGATTCGATAGCTAAAATTGAAATAAAAGAAAATATACCTACAAAATTAACTAGAAAGAAACTTCCAGATGAACGCATGTCAATAACACACAAGTTTAGAATTGGGAGCAGTGAAGGATATATAACTTGTGGAATGTATCCAGATTCTAATAGACTCGGCGAGATCTTTGTCAATGTGTCAAAAGAAGGATCTGCATTATCTGGATTTGCGGACGCTTTAGCTACAGTTTTGAGTATTGCTTTACAGTATGGTGTTCCGGCAAAAGACTTTGTTAGAAAACTTTCACATCTTAAATTTGAACCAAATGGATTTACAGCGAATCCAGACATTCGCATTGCACACAGTATTGTAGATTATATCGCTAGATATATTGGTTTGAAATTTCTTCCAAAAGAAGAGCAAATTGAACTCGGATTAATTCAAGCAAAAGACACTAATGGAATTTTACTTGAGAAAGAAGAAATAAATCTTCCATCTCAAACTGAAATTGTTGGTCCAAGCTGCCCCAATTGTGGAAACACAATGCGACGACTTGGGAGCTGCTACTTCTGCAGCAATTGTAGCTACAACCAAGGTAGCTGTGGATAATTTAATTAAATGAGCCGGCGTAACTCAGTTGGTAGAGTAAGAGTTTTGTAAACTTTAAGTCGGAGGTTCGATCCCTCTCGCCGGCTCCATTTTATTTGTGAAAGGACTTATCATGATATCAATTACGAAATTATTTGAAAATTTTTTAACGCCATGGCATGGTATGAAGTTTAAAGTAAAGATGAAAAAGAAAAAACTACCAGGAACACCAACAAGCATGTTCAGAGGAAGCTTCGGTAGAATTAAAAAGATGAATAGTAAATTGGGAGCACTTAATAAACGATCTCAGAGGTAATTAATTATGGCAATAACAACACAACCTATTTCAACAGCAGACAATATATACGATCTTATAAAAGATGGGAAAACTCTTAATTCAAAAGTTTCATACTCCCATCCAAAAAAGACTGGTGGAAAAAGCATGAATTTATCTCTTGGTAGAATCTGGTTTAATATGCTAATGCCTGGAGATTATCCATTAGTTGATGAAGCAGTTAATAAAAAAGCAATGGATAAAATCATTATTGATCTATATCATAAATATGGGACAGAAGAAGCTTCTGATTATATTTCTAAACTTCAAACTGAAGCTTTTAAACTAGCAAGCATCTGTCCAAATACTTTCACAATTGATATGTTTATTCCACCAGCAGAGTGGGTAAAGAAAAAAGAAGCTTTTGAAAAGACAGCAGATAAATTAGATCCTCTTGAATTCAAAAAAGAAGCAGAAAAACTTACAAAAGAACTTTTAATATATTTTGATGAATCTGATTTTAGAGCAGATAACATAATGTCTTCTGGCTCAAAAGGAAATCCAATTTCAGATTGGGGAGCACTTCTTGTTGCAAAGGGATATACAATTGATATTGAGGGAAAACTCCTCGGACCAATCACAACCAGCTTAAATGATGGTTATGGAAAAGTAGCATATTATCATGCGGGTTCGGAAGCTCGTAAAAACTTCTATATGAGATCTGCACTAACCGCTCACCCTGGTTATCTTACCAGAAAAATGGTCAACGCTAATGCCGGTTTACAGATTGATCCTAAAGTAACTGATTGTGGAACAAAACACACTTTCAATTTAGTAGTTACTGAAGATCTTGCCGAATTACTACTTCAAAGAAACTATGTATCTCAATCAGGTACAATTAAAAATATAACTTCAGTTGATCAGATTCTAGACAAGAAGATAAAATTAAGATCACCACTATACTGTATATCAGAAAATGGTATCTGCCCAACTTGTTATGGTAATTTATATAAAACATTAAATACACACAATATTGGAATTTTAGCTGCTGGTGCTGTTAATATCGTTGGTATCAACGCCATGATGAAAATGAGACACAAATCTTCTTCTGTTAACACTAAAGAAGTAGACTTTATTGATATGATTAAAAAAGCTGGTATTGATATTAAACAATTTAACAACATCCTAGATATTAAAAAGAATGAAATATTTGCTAAAACTCAATGTAGTATCATTATAGATGATGCAGAATATGATGATCTTTCATTAATTGATTGTGGTGATAAATATCAGGTTGTTGGAGTTTTAACAGTTCAATATGGTGAAGCGCCAGACTACAATTTCACTACATTACCATTTACAATTATGTTAGATCTTTTTAAGCCGGCAGATATCACAATTGATGGTCATATAATTAATATGACTTATGAGCCGGGTGAACGTATGATAAAACAAGAATATTTCGAAGACATATTTAATGAACGAACAGTTGATAGACTCTTCGAGGGCGGCGCAAAATACATTACCAATCCAGAAGTATTAACTATGACGATCCATGATAAATTAGCTGGGATTGATATGGTTCATATTGAAGCCGTTGTTTCAAATATGTTTAGAGATAGTGAGGATTTAACAATACCTGCCAGAATTACAGATTACAAAAATGTAACTGTTATTGGTCAGAAAAAATTACCATATGTTATTTCTTGGTTATCCGCTCTTAGTTTTGAAAATATAAATAGAGCAATTAAAGTTGGATTGGTTGAAGGTAGAGATGCTAAATTAGATCCTATTGAAAAAATTGTTCTTGAGCGTTATTCTCAGGAAGAGTAGTTTTTAGTATTCTCAAGTTTTATATAGAAATATTATATTTACCAATATGACCACGCAAAGTTCGGATTGCTGGGTTTGCGTCTGGCTTCACCGATCGGTCCTCTATTGGTGACCGTCAAAAGAGAAGCTCCTGTGTTGGCAATAATATCCTTGATGCATTTCAAGATATTTGCCGGCACCCGTGTTCCATACCCCAGGGTAGTTGGAGCGGCTTCTCGATGCAGTACTGTGGGTGGACCTGGATGATGCCAGGCAACCACCCACTTTTAAAAATAAATTACAGTGAGATGTGGGTTCGATTCCTTCCCTGATGAAGAGTAGCATAATATGGCCTAATGCGCACTGTACAAATGTGAAGGTCTCAAATCGCTTCGGGCGTAATAGCGAAAGCTTTTGTCCGGAGCGTACCTTCCTTATTTGTCCACAGGAGGATACCGAATAATTCAATATCGGACTCGGCCCTCGTGGATGTACGGAGTGGGAGATCTTAATAAAACTCCCACTCACTTTATAACTCCTTCGGGAGTTATTTCTTTTTGTTTCATAAAATTTTTAGGTCGATAGTTCGATAAAAATTACAAAAATAAGGAAAAATGAAAATGGAAAAGTTGAAGAGCTTTGGAAGAAACGCAACAATATATCCTCTCGCTAAAATAATTTATCCAGAGAACTTATCGATGGGAGATGAATCAGTTATAGATGATTTCGCATTTATATATGCTTCTGGAAAAGGTATTGAAATTGGAAATTTCTGTCACATAACAGCTCATTGTTCTATATTTGCTGGTGGTAAAGTAACATTTAAAGACTTTTCAGCTATAGGTCCAAATTGCACAGTATTAGCTGAAAGTGATGATTATCAGGGTAATGGATTTATTGGTCTGAAAGTGTTTGGTGACAAATACAGAAATAGAGTTGAAAAAGATGTAATCTTTGAAAGACATGTTCATGTCGGCGCAGGATCAATTATTCTACCAGGAGTTATTCTTGGGGAAGGTTGTTCTATTGGTTCTGGTAGCTTAGTTACAAAGTCAATGCCAGCTTGGACGATTTGTTATGGTTCTCCTTGCAAACCTATGAAAGATAAGCCAAAAGAGAAACAATTACAAATGGAGAAGGATTTCCTAAAAGAATATTATGGAAAATAAAACTGTAAAAGAAATATTAAAAGAAATTAAAACAGATTCAACTCCACTATATAATTCTGAAGCTCTAAAAGAAATTCAGAAATTTAATAATTCATTATCATCTCAAAAAACTATTTTAGGCTCTAATATTCCTCGGGAATTACTATATACACCTTTATCTAACCCAGAGTTTAACTATACTAAAGATTTAGGTAATTCTGGGCAAGAACCATTTACAAGAGGGATACATTCAAATATGTATCGTGGAAAAGAATTTACAAGACGTCAGCTAACTGGATATGGAACATCTGAAGATACAAATGAACGAATAAAATTTATGTTGGATCATGGAGCCACAGGAGTAAGTATACTTTTTGATATTCCGACAATTCAAATGTATGATTCAGATGATCCTTTTTCATTAGGTCAAGTTGGGCTATCTGGTGTCTGTATTGATTCTATAAATGATATGGAAAATCTTTTTAAAGGTATAAATTTAGAAGAAACCACAGTTTCTATTGTAACTCATTATCCATCTAATACCGCGATTTTATTTTCAATGTTTTTAGCATATGCTGAGGAAAATAGAATCTCTTGGGAGAAATTAAAAGGAAGTGTACAAAACGACATAACTCTCGAAGAACTAGTTCGTAGCGGAGCAACTTTTATTAAACCCAAAGATTGCTTTAGAATCCAATGTGACAATATTGAATTCTTAAGAAAAAATGTTCCATTGTGGAATGTTATTACTCTTAACGGATATAATCTTCGAGAATTTGGTACAACTTCTATTACTGAGTCTGCAATCGCAATAGCAAATGGAATAGCAACTCTCGATAATCTAAATCAACGAGGATTAGATGTTGATTCCGTTGCTCCACGCATATCCTTTTTCTGGTCATCTGGAAATGATTTTTTCGAAGAGATTGCAAGATTTAGAGCTGTTAGACGATTATGGTATAAAATCATAAAATATAAATTTCATGCAAAAGATCCTCGTTCGATGTGGATGCGATGTCATACTCAAACTTCTGGAGGATCGTTAGTTCAACAAGAACCAATGAACAACATTGTTCGTTCGGCGTATCAAGCATTAGCAGCAGTTCTTGGTGGAACACAATCTTTGCATGTTGATTCTTATGATGAGGCATATTCAATACCAACTAAAGAGTCTGCATTATTATCTTTAAGAACACAACAGATTCTTCAAGAAGAAATTAATATCACAAATGTAGTCGATCCATTAGGTGGATCATTCTATATTGAGACTTTAACAAATATAATTGAAAATAAAATTCTAGATGAGATAGATGAGATAGAACATAATGGTGGATACATCTCAATGATCGAATCTGGACAATTACATAAACGAATATCTGAATATTTTTGCGATCAACAAAAAAGTATTGATAATGGTGAAATTCCAATTATTGCTTGTAATAAATATGAATCAGATAATGAACTTCCACCAATTAGCACATTTAATTATTCTAAAGAAGTAGAAACTCGTCAACACGAAAAATTAGCAAAACTCAGAAGAGAAAGAGATAATGATAGAGTAAAAGTTTCTTTAAAGAATTTAAAAGATGCTTGTAAATCTAATAAAAATATTTTTCAATACTGTATTGATTGTGCAAAAGCTCGATGCACAGAAAATGAAATGTTTAAAGTATTTCAAGAAGCATTTGGGTTATGGAATCCGCCTACATTTTGGTAATTAGGAGATATTTATGGCAAGACGAACTAGAGCACTATTAGCAAAATTAGGGCTAGATGTACATAATAGAGGTATAATTACAATATGTAAAAAACTCATGGAAGAGAATGTTGAGGTTATTTATATCGGCAATTCTCTTCCTAATGAAATTATTCAGACAGCAATACAAGAAAGTGTAGATATAATTGGAGTAAGTTCATTAGCTGGTGCGCATCTTACCCTTGGTGGAGCTTTAATTGATCTTGCTAAAAAGGAAAAAATAACAGAGGATGTTGCGCTTGTTATTGGTGGGATTTTTCCACCTATGGATATTATTCGTCTTAAAAATATTGGATATGATTGTGTATTCACTCCAAGAAACAATATATCTGAAATTATTGAAACTTTAAAGAAAATAGTATGTGAAAAAGGAGTACAAACATGCCAACTCAATATGAGAAGGAATACGAAGGATATATAAAAAAATTCGGTGGAGCATATGTCGCAGCATATACTTACGCCATCTCTGATATAACTTTATATTTTCCTGAACAAACAAAACTTTACATTGGTAGATTTTGTTCTATTGCTCAAGGATTGTGTGTGATACTTGGTGGAAATCATCCATTAAATCAAGTAAGCACTTATCCGCTTGAATGTGTATTTCCAGAAACTCCTGCATTAAAAGGTGTTATGAAAAGAGATGTTATTATTGAAAATGATGTATGGATTGGAATTGGTGTACATATTATGCCAGGTGTACATATTGGAAATGGTGCAGTAATAGGAGCATTCTCTGTGGTATCAAAAGATGTTCCACCATATGCTGTTGTAGCTGGGAATCCAGCAACAATTAAAAAATTTAGATTTTCAGAAGATATTATAAATAGACTTCTAAAATTAGAATGGTGGAATTGGCCAAAAGAAAAACTTAGAAATGCTCTTCCTTTACTTAATAGTACAAATATCGAAGATTTTCTGATTTATCATGAAACTAAAAAATCTGACCCAGGAAAATATTATACTGGAGAAGAACAATAAGAGGAATATAAAAATGATCAAAGTATTTGCTAGTAAAACTGGTCAAGAAGAAATAGATGAAGTAATATCAACATTACAGTCTCAATGGCTTGGTATTGGATCAAAAGTTACAACATTTGAAAAAGAATTAGCAGAGAGGAATAAATTTAAATCAGTTGTTATGACAGATAGTTGTTCAAATAGTTTATATACAGCTATTAATTGTTTTAGATTTCCTCCTGGCTCAGAAATCATTCTTCCATCTCTAACTTTTGTTTCTTGTGCACATGCCGTAGTATTAAATAATTGTGTACCAGTATTTTGTGACGTAGAATATGATTCGATGAATTGTTCCTTAGAAACTATTACAAAACATATTACTCCAAAGACAGCAGCTATAATGGTAGTTCATTATGGTGGAAAACCAGTTAATATTGGTCCAATTTTAGAACTTGGATTACCAGTTATCGAAGATGCAGCATGTGCAATCGATTCTAAAATAGGCGATCAATATTGTGGATCATTTGGTGATATTGGATGTTTTAGTTTTGATAGTATGAAAAATCTTAGTGCAGGAGAAGGTGGTGCAATTGTCGCAGCGAGTACATCCATGATTGAAAAAGTTAAACGATTAAGATATAGTGGAATTGCAAAATCAGGAATTGATGCGGCAAAAGAACATAAAGGTAGATGGTGGGAGACAGAAGTATTATATGCCTCTATTCGTCAAATGCCAAACGATATTATCGCATCTGTTGCTCTTGCACAATTACGAAAATTAGATCAATTACAATTGGTCAGAAAAACTATTTGGGATATATATCAACGAGAGTTTGAGAATATACAAGATCTTATTAGACCTGTAAATGCGGGTAATAATGAACAACATTCATATTTTACATATGCAATAAAAGTACCATATATAAATGATAGTGTAAACAGAGATAAACTTGCATATTTTCTATATGATCGTGGAATATATACAACTTTAAGATACTATCCAATACATTATATGAAATTATATGAGACACACAAATGTTTACAAAATACAGAAAAACTTAATGAAGAAGCTTTAAGTTTACCAATTCATCCAGATTTATCAGATACTGATATAGATAAAATTGTATCCGCTGTAAAGGAGTTCTTTAAATGAAAGAGGCGGTTTTAATCGGATCGTATTCAAATACGATGGAAAAAGAAATTTCACTTATTGATACAATATTAGATTGGAAGAAACAAAATATTCCAATCATATTATCAACACACTATCCTGAAAGTGAACGTGTTCAAAATTTAGTTGACTATTATATTTTTGATAAAGAGCAACATATGGATCCTAAATTAACAGTCAAACAATTTTATGGATGTAGCACTTTTAAGATTATTGCAAAAGCTAATAGACCATATCACGCTGCAGCAGGACTAATATCATTACAAAATGCTATTAGAATGGTTGGTGATAAATTTGATTTTGTATATCTTCAAGATTACGACGTTAAACTAAACAAAACAGAATTGTTAAAAACTGTTAGATCTTTTTATCCATCTCCCTTTGAGTTATTTTTGTTTAATTGGAAAGGAGATCCAGAATCTTATGCAACGAATGTTCAATTTTTTAAACAAGGAGTTTTTAATAAGATCTGGGGTGATATTCAATCTGTTGATGATTACCTTGATCTAGTTCGCTTAGTAGATAAGAATAATAATATATTCATTGAACGGCTTGCTAGAGATTTAATAAATCATAAGAATTTACAAGATTCATTATATTTATTTGATAATGAACAAACAAAAACATTCTTGAGAAATTTTAGTGAACACAGTGCAGATGTTATTGAACCTAGAATATACTTATCAAGTACCTCGTCTGGTGAAGCAATTTTGTTTTTAGTCAATCCAGCACCAGGAACATTAACTTTCAAAATTCAAACAAAAAATCTTATAAATGGTCAAGTATCTGAACAAGTACAAAATTTAACTGGAAGAGTATCAATGTTTTGGAAACTCTATAGTAATGTATATATTAAAGTTACTTGTGGTGATATTGAAAAATCATATTTTGTTGAACCTTTTTCGAATTTCAAAGAATGTGAATTTGAATTCTTTGATAATACCCAACTATTTATGAAAAAATAACGAGGTAAAATGAAATAAAAATGACGAATAGTAAAAGAAAAGGTGGTAAGATGGAAAGAGATACCGCTAAAACTCTATCTTTCTGGATGTTTGATGATGAACATACACTAAAGAGAGAACCAACGTCTGGGGCTACAAAACATAACTATTGTGGCGACATCTTCCCAATGAAACAAATTAATTGGTCAAACTTTCCATTTCTTATTGAAACAAAAACTGGTTACGAAACTTTTACTCCGACACTTTGGCAGTATGCAAAAGTTCTTGAATGGTTTAATAAATCTGTCGCAGAAAGTAAGCAACATAATCAGTGGATTATTTTTTTAATTTGTCAATTTAAGAATAAACCAACTCTATTATTTACGAATTATCAAGTAGATCTTGATGAGATCGTGCCGGTATCCATATTTCCAAATCAAATAAATGGTGAAGTTAATTGGATACAAACTTACTTATTTAAAGATATAATAAAACTCAACTTTCTTGATCTCTTCGGCAAAGAAATAGAGTACAGGTAAGGACAATTATGACAACTCCAGAAAAAATAAATAAAACTCAAGAAAAATCAGAAGAATGTGTATGCTCAGAATGTGATAATGCTGACTGCAAATGCCATCAAATCATGGCCAATTTATCAGATAATATAGATTTATCAAATCAAATTGGTCATGATGCATTACATAATATATTTCTAACGATATTTGTCACATTACAGAATTTGGGCGCTCATGAAGATGATCTTATTAAAATTGCAAATACATGTAAAGAAGTTTATAAAGATCTAAATCCTAAAGAGATGGGCCATACACTTAATTAATAAAAGAGAGGTACTTATAAGATTATGAATTATTCCTCAATTCATCCATCGTATGTTGTTAAACAAAAGATATTTGTTGACAAGAAAACCATATTTATCGTATTACCTGATACAAATCTCGATATATCAACTGAGATTTATCACATGAACTTTCTATTATCTAATTTAGTAGGACTTGTTTGTCCAAATAAAGTTCTGACAATTGGTAGAAGGAAGTTTAACGGCAAAGCACACTTTTATGATATTAAAAAGAAATTATCTGCAACAGATTTTAAGATCGGCAAGAAAATAAGAGTGCTGAATAGTTTAATCATTGAGAAAGCCGAAAAAGAAATATTATCTTCATCTCATAAAGCTAGTAATTATTATTTATACGATGCTACGGTTTGGAGTCAAGCTTTAGATTATATGTTACAGAGGCTTTCAGAACGAGCTGTTGTAAAACAACTCTTTGAAGAACTTACAAATTTATATAAACAGATTAAATCAAACAATCAAGAATATAATGTTGAAGTGCTTTTTCTTATCAAGAATCAAGGTGGTAGATTATTTAATATCTTTGCAAATATTAGATCATTAATTAAACCAGATGATTTGAAAGCCCTTAAATTCTTTGATGACTACTGTCTTATTTCAGATTGTGAAACTATATTGATTCCAATATTTAATAAAGAAGAATCAGAAACTAAACTGGTTATAACAAATCTTGCAAAATTAGAACAATATATTGAAGTTAATTCTGCTGTAGAAGACATCAATAAAGCTAAAGAAACTGCTATCGCTGACAAGGTCGAAGATGGATCTATTGAATCTTTTGATATGAAGGGTGCTTCTGCAATACCAATTAAAGAACCAGAAGAAAAAATTAAAGAACCATCTTTCCTTTCAAATATTGTTCAGTCACTTCAAACTTCTACTCTGATGGCTTCTGCTGATTCTAAAAATGAAATCAAGGTAAAGCTCAATCAAGAAGAATTGAAGAAGGCTCTTAAAGCTAATAAGATTACAGATCCAGATATTATTGCTAATGTTCAGATCGCTCTTAACAAATACATTGAACATACCAAAACTAAGCCAAATCAGGAACAGGCAGAAGACCTAGTTTTGCGGGCAATCAATTACACAATCTCCGGGAGTGACGTTGTTCCGGAAGAATATTTACATAAGCCAAATTTACTATTCAATAAGTTGAAACAAATTGATACGTATAAGGTTCCTTTACATATCGCAGAAACGGATAACGTTGTTGATCTTAGTAAAATTATTGATCTTAAATATACTACGGGTCAGCACCGGCAAAAATTCGAATTTGAGACGGCTATTCATGAAAATGTGGCCAAATTATTCAATTCATTAGAATCAATTGGTACTGAATATCCAATCAAAGTTAAAAAGATTGAAACTTCTGTTGAAGATAATAATTCTGATAGATTTATTAACTATAAGATTACTCTTCAGAATCTGAATGGTGGTAAAAAAGAATCTTATACTGTTGAATTGAAAGTTCCTTCACCAGTTAATGAGAAATACTTTAAGCTTCATGGAAACTCATACATTATGAGTAATCAACAGTTTCTTCGTCCGGTAACGAAAACTGATAAAAATGAAGTTCGTATGATCTCTAATTATGGTATTGTTCGTGTTGGTTTAGCTAACGCAAAGTTTAATCCAACAGATCTTGCTGGTATTTCAAAGTATATTCAAATTAGATACCCAAAGCTCATTAAAGAAATGAATGAAAATTCATGTCAGTTCAACGATGGGAGTATAATTCACTTTACCGGCGAGAGCATTTACGAATCTGGTACAAAAACTATTAATATTGATACCGAAACCGGTCGCTTACAAGATGCTAAAACCAAAGAATTGTTAAAACAAAACAAATATGAATTTTTATTTGATACAATCTTGGATAAAATCCACTCTGTTAACCCGGCCGACAACTTAGCAAAAACCAAAAAGGCTCTTCCATATTTGTGGATATATCTCGGCGCCTTGAAGATGCCGTTGATACTTTATCTTTGGAGCCAAAAAGGTCTTCTCGCTACATTAAACGATTATGGTATCGACTACGAAATCGTCGACACAGATACTCCCGAGGATGGTGTATTTTATGTAGCACAAGCTGATGGAAAATTCTTAAAGATTATTCCAGAAGACTTGAAACAGAAGATGCTTGTAAATGCTTTAATGAATATCAAATTAAAAGATCCAATTAAAGATTTTAATGATCCACAAGAAATCTACAATTATATATCTCAAACATATGGTACAAGATCTATTGTTCTTATTAGATTAATTAGTGAGAACTTTGTTGA
>Ga0172381_10002069_pt1 | contig 22773 bp, 16 predicted proteins | sample Leawel6488metaG_FD_119754 | JGI IMG/M metagenome (GOLD analysis project Ga0172381, IMG submission 119754) | Leachate microbial communities from a municipal landfill in Southern Ontario, Canada - Leachate well 64-88 metaG | ecosystem: Engineered > Solid waste > Landfill > Unclassified | place...
GAGGATGAATGGCATACGAAATTCTCTCTGGTTTCCAACAGGCTGTTGGCCAATCTGGGCAGACAAAAATCGATCTTTGCAAGATGTTGTACGATCCAAACCGTTTCCACCGAAATTGCAAAAGAGTTCCTTAATGAGAACCACATTTTGGGATATGCGACAAGTCGTTACAAATACGGACTTTTTACAAAAAAGGGTATTTATGATATCAAAGGGGATACTTTAGTGGCAGTTGCTACATTCTCTGCTCCCCGTCCGATAAATAGGGGAGATAGGGTTGTGAACTCTTATGAGTGGGTAAGATATGCCAGTTTAGCCAATTACAGAATAGTGGGAGGAATGGGTAAACTGATGAACTGCTTTATCGATAGTGTGAAACCGGACGAGATTATGTCTTATGCAGACAAAGACTGGGGAACTGGGGATGTTTACAGAAAGCTTGGTTTTGACTATCAATGCGATACTCCTCCAATGGAGTTTTATGTCCACAAAGTATTCCTGAACAGGATTTCGAAAAAAAAACTCCGGAATGACCCAAAATACGATACTCCGGAGTTTGATGCCAATGATTATTATGTTCTAAGGAATCAGGGTAACCTTAAGTTTCTCTGGATTTCCCCCCTCATCAAGTGAATCACTGTCGACCTCCACATGAAGTTCGTCTCCAAACTTAAATTTTCCTGTAATGATAGCCTCTGCCAATGGATCTTCAATTAACCTTTGGATAGCTCTTTTTAAAGGTCTGGCGCCAAATTGAGGATCATACCCCTGGTCGGCAACAAACATCTTTGCCTTCTCGTCTATTGATACTTTATATCCTGCATTCTCAATCCTTTTGTACAAGTCATCAAGTTCAATATCGATTATTTTGCAAATGTCCTCCTTGGTCAATGAGTTGAACAGAATCTGCTCGTCCAGACGGTTCAGGAATTCGGGTGTAAAGGTTTTCTTAAGAGCCTTCTCAATAATATGTTTGGTGTTATCGCTTATATTACGCTTTGTAACGTTTGAGAATCCAAGCCCCATCCCGTAATCCTTTATATCCCTGCTTCCAATGTTGGATGTCATAATCAGCAGAGTGTTCCTGAAATCAATATGTCTTCCGTTGCTGTCGGTAAGCCTTCCCTCATCGAGGACCTGCAGCAGAAGGTTAAATATGTCTGGGTGAGCCTTTTCAATTTCGTCCAGAAGAATTACCGAATAAGGTTTCCTTCTAACTTTTTCGCTCAATTGACCTCCCTCTTCATATCCGACGTATCCCGGAGGAGCACCTATCAATCTGCTTAAAGCAAACTTCTCCATATATTCACTCATATCTATCCGTATAAGATTGTCTACAGAGTCGAAAAGATATTCCGTAAGTGTTTTTGCAAGCTGGGTTTTTCCAACCCCCGTAGGACCCAAAAATATAAATGTCCCGATTGGTTTGTTCGGGTCTTTTAATCCTGCCCTGTTTCTTTGAATGGCTCTCACTACCTTGTCTACAGCATCATCCTGATCGATAATTTTTTTTCTGATATTTTCACCCATTCTGGCAAGCCGGTCACCCTCCTTCTCTGCCAGTCTGTGTATTGGAACATTTGTTATCATAGAGAGAACCTCGGCAACATCTTCTGAATTTACCTCTTGGGGGTTAAGGTTTTGCTCGTCGTTCCATTGTTTCTGAACCAGTTCCAACTCTTCGCTTTTTTGTTTTTCAAGATCTCTGAGTTCTGCCGCTTTCTCAAATTGATTATTGCTTACAGCCAGTCTCTTCTCTATCTTCAACGGTTCGAGTTCGGCCTCAATTTTTAAAATTGAATTGGGAACTTTCAGATGCATAAGATGCACTCTCGATCCCGCTTCGTCCATAGCGTCAATAGCCTTATCCGGAAGGCACCTGTCTGTAATATATCTCTGAGACAACCTGATACAGGCAGTTAATGCATCGTCCGTGTAGACCACATTATGGTGTTTCTCGTACCGCTCCTTGATATTCCTGAGTATATTCAGAGTCTCTTCATAGGTGGTAGGTTCAACCAAAACCTTTTGAAACCTTCTATCTAAAGCTCCATCCTTCTCTATGTACTCCCTGTATTCATCAAGTGTAGTTGCTCCTATACACTGTATCTCTCCTCTGGCTAAAGCCGGTTTTAACATATTGGCAGCATCAAGCGAACCGGAAGCACCACCCGCACCCACCAATGTGTGAAGCTCATCAATAAAGAGGATAATATTCGGATTTTTGGTAATTTCATTAAGAATAGCCTTCATCCGCTCTTCAAACTGTCCTCTGTATTTTGTCCCGGCAACAATTGAACCGATATCGAGGGAGATAACCCTCTTATTCATAAGAACCCTCGAGACCTTTTTTTGCGCAATCCTTATTGCAAGACCCTCTGCAATGGCAGACTTGCCAACTCCGGGCTCACCAATAATCACCGGGTTGTTTTTCTTCCTTCTCCCCAGGATCTGGGCCAGTCTTTCAATCTCCTTTTCTCTACCGACAACAGGATCCAATTTACCTTCGTGAGCAGCATTTGTCAAATCAAAACCAAAACTGTCGATAACTGGTGTGTCACTGGTTATACGTGCACTTTTTGTACTTCTGACCGAACCATCTCCTCCGGAAGATTTTACACCGCTCTCCATCTCGTCATCAAAAGTAGAACTGTTCAACGGCTTGGATATCTCCTTTCCCTTTAAGGTTGCCCTTATACTGTCATAGGTAATTTTATTCTCCTTTAGAATTGACACAGCAACACCCTCGTCTTCTCGTAAAATTGCCAGCAAAAGATGAAGAGGGCCCGGTTTGGCCTCTTTTAAAGATTTTGCCTCCAGAAACATAATTTTTAATGAATTTGCCGCACCTTTGGACAGATTTAATTTTTCTGCCTGTTCAAAAGGGACAATTTCCCCTACTTTGAGTTGTTCTTCTATCTTTGCTTTTAAAACTTTATAATCTATTCCGAAGCTCATAAGTGCCTCAAAAGCAGAATTATCCTGGTGTCTGATTATGCCCAGGACAAGATGGTCAGATCCAATGGTATAACTGCCCATCCTCATTGCCTCTTCCTTGCTGTATGAGTAAATCTCATTTAGTTCATCTGGTAAATTCATTCTTGCTTTTTAAATTTGATGCAAATCTAACTAAAGACAATTAGGAATACAATTTGTTCATAAGATATTTTATTTGTAATTTTACACTTCTTTTATAAAACGAAAAGTAAGTTGTAAAATGGTTCAAGAAGCTGATAATAGTAGAAGGATAATCAAAATAAACATAGAGGATGAGATGAAAAGTGCATACATCGACTATTCGATGTCTGTCATTGTTTCACGTGCACTTCCAGATGTGAGAGATGGGCTTAAACCTGTGCATAGAAGGGTATTGTATGGCATGTCCGAATTAGGGTTAACTGCCGGTGCCGGCTTTAAAAAGTCTGCCCGTATAGTTGGGGAAGTGTTAGGTAAATACCATCCACACGGAGATTCCAGCGTTTACGAAGCTATGGTGAGGCTGGCCCAGGACTGGAGCATGAGATATATGCTGGTTGACGGTCAGGGGAACTTTGGCTCTATAGATGGCGACTCTGCAGCGGCTATGCGTTATACCGAGGCTCGTTTCAGAAAAATTGCCGAGGAGGTTCTGGCAGATATGGACAAGAATACTGTCGATTTTAAGCCAAATTTCGATGAGTCATTGACTGAACCTACAGTCCTTCCTGCAAAAGCACCCCTTTTACTGCTCAATGGTGCATCAGGAATAGCCGTAGGTATGGCAACCAATATGGCTCCCCACAATCTCAGAGAGGTGGTAGATGCTATTTGCGCTTACATAGATAATAACGATATTTCCACAGAAGAGCTTCTTCGTTACATCAAAGGTCCGGATTTTCCTACCGGGGGTACAATACAGGGGATACAAGGTGTCAAGGATGCATTCGAAACCGGTAAGGGTAGAATTGTAATCCGTTCCAAGACAGATATTGAAGTGAGCGAGAGTGGAAGGGAGACCATTGTAGTTTCCGAAATTCCGTATATGGTTAACAAACGGGAACTTATCGAGAAGATAGCCGAACTGGTGGAAGAGAAAAAAGTTGAGGGAATTGCCTACATCAACGATGAGAGTGACCGTAACGGAATGCGCATTGTAATAAGGTTGAAGATGGGTGCTGTTGCCAATGTGGTTTTGAATCTCCTCTTCAAATATACTATGCTGCAGTCTAGTTTCTCCGTAAACAACATCGCTCTTGTAGATGGCAGGCCAAGACTTCTGAATCTCAAACAACTTATAAAATATTTTGTAAGACACAGACATGATGTGGTTCTGCGCAGAGCTCGCTTCGAACTGGACCAGGCAGAAAAGAGAGCACATATTCTGGAAGCGCTTCTTAAAGCTCTCGATCATATAGATGAAGTAATTGCAATCATCAGATCTTCCAAGACTGTAGACGAAGCCAAAGCAAATCTTATGGAGAGATTCGATTTCTCCGATGCTCAGTCCAGTGCAATTGTGGAAATGAGGCTTCGTCAGTTGACAGGATTGGAAAGAGCAAAACTTCAGGCTGAGTATGACGATCTTATGAAGCAGGTTGCCTACCTTAAAGAGGTTTTGGCAGATATCTCTCTTCAAATGAAGATAATAAAGGATGAACTTGCAGATCTTAAAGAGAGATACGGTGATGACAGGCGTACACAAATTGAACTCTCTGCAGAAGATTTCAACCCGGAAGATTTCTATCCGGACGAAGATGTGGTTATTACCATTTCTCATCTTGGCTATATGAAGAGAACCCCTCTGACCGAATACAGAACCCAGAACAGGGGAGGAGTTGGTGCCAAAGGAAGTACAACCAGGGATGAAGATTTCATTGAACATATTTATGTTGCAAATATGCATAGTACTATGCTCTTCTTTACCCAGAAAGGAAAATGTTTCTGGCTCAAGGTGTATGAAATTCCGGAAGGGTCCAAAGCATCAAAAGGAAGAGCAATTCAAAATGTTCTTAACATTGAGCAGGAAGACAAAGTTTGCGCCTATATAAATGTCAAAAACCTGAACGACGAGGAGTATATCAACAACAACTACATCGTTCTGGCAACCAAAAGAGGTACAGTTAAAAAGACATATCTGGAAGCCTACTCGCGTCCAAGAGTCAATGGGGTAAATGCAATTACCATAAGAGAAAATGACGAACTGATAGAAGCAGTTCTTACAAATGGGCATTGCGAAATTCTCCTGGCTGGAAGAGATGGAAAGTGTGTAAGGTTTAATGAGAAAAACGTCAGGGCCATCGGTAGAACCGGAGCAGGAGTAAGGGGAATTAATATTTCCGAGCAGGATGAAGTGGTTGGGATGCTTTGTGTAGACCCAAATTCTGAAGAGAAAGATACCCGTCATATTCTGGTTGTAAGCGAAAACGGATATGGTAAAAGATCAAGCCTGGAAGATTACAGGGTCACAAACAGGGGAGGTAAAGGTGTGAAGACCTTGAATATAACCGAAAAAACTGGCTCACTTATTGCATTAAAGGATGTAACCGATGAGAATGATCTTATGATTATCAACAAATCTGGCATAACCATTCGTTTGGCGGTATCGGAAATCAGAGTTGTAGGCAGAGCAACTCAAGGTGTGAGGTTGATCAATTTAAGAGAGGGAGATATGATAGCAGCGGTTTGCAGTGTCAATAAAAGTGAAGAGAAACCTGTAGAAAACTGAGAAATAGAAGAGTAACCACAAAATAAGTATTAAATAATCTTTAATTTTTGAAATATCAATGAAAAATCTACTAATCGCACTAGCACTGCTATTTTCAGTACAGTTAGTTGCTCAACCAAAAGAGGTGACAGATGCTCTTAAGGCATTTGAAAAGGCTAAAAAAGAGTCTTTAGATGCTAAAAAATCTGCAAACCCTGCTACCTGGATAAAATTAGCAGGAATATATACATCAATTTACGACGCTCCCATCAAATCCATCTGGACGGGAGCTACTAGAATGGAAGTCAAACTCGTGTTGAAAGATCAAAGAATCATAAACACAGAAACCAAAAAAATTAATGATCAATCTTTTTCTGTAGATTCATACGAAGATAAAGACCTTTATTACGGAGAAGATGGTACTCTTGCTGCCTGGAAGGTAACCAAGAAGTATATGGAAGGAGATCTTTTGGGAGAAGCGTTTGCTGCACTTAGCAAGGCAACTGAACTGGACACTAAAGCAATCAAATCAAAAGAAATATCTGATCAGATTATTGTACTTAAATCCCGTTATCAGAGTGAAGCTATGTCTGCATATGCTTTGGGAGAGTATAAAAACGCCACCGATAATTTTGAAGCTGCAATTAATGCTGGTTCTCACCAGTTGCTAAAGCAAGTGGATACAGTAATTATGTATTATGCTGGTTTGACAGCCAATATATCAAAGGATTACGAAAGAGCAATCAAATATTTTGAAATGGCCATTAAAAACGGTTATGATGCAAAAGGAGATGCATATTCTTATCTGGCAGAGGCCTACAAAAACCTTAAAGAGACAGATAAAGCAAAGGAGATTCTGATTGCCGGTTTTACAAAATATCCTACAAACCAGAGTATTCTTGTCTCTTTAATCAATGCCTACCTTGAGTCTAATGATGACCCTAAAAAGGTGCTTGAATTTATCAAAAAAGCGCAGGAGAATGAACCTTCAAATGCAAGTCTTTACTATGCAGAGGGTAATGTATGGAAAAACCTTAAAGAGGTGGACAAAGCTATTGCTTGTTACAACAAGGCTGTTGAGGCAGATCCTAACTACTACTTTGGAACATTTGCAATAGGTGCTGCTTATTATGACAGGGCTGTCGACATTCAGACCAAAGCTTCTGATGAGTCAGATGATGCTAAATACGAAGCTATGGTAAAACAATTGGAAGAAAATTTGATGGCAGCCATAAAACCTTTTGAGTCGTGCTTCGCAACATCTACCGATGACGAGGTAAAAGCAGTCGTAGCAGAATATCTTAAAAATATCTACTTCCGTTTCCGTGAAAAAGGACCGGAGTATAAAGCAGGATACGAAAAATACAACAGCCACCTTAAAACTAAATAGTCAGACAGACGACTTCAAATAAAATATCTTGCTAATAGACAGTTATATATTATCTGTAAGTTTTTGAACAACTTTTAAGTTATAGAAAAACTCTCGGGCAAAAACACGGATGACGGTATAAGCAGGAATTGCTACCAGCATACCGATTATTCCCCCGATACTTCCTGCTATCAAAATAACCAGAAAGATTTCCAGAGGGTGTGCTTTGACGCTGTTAGAATATATATATGGTTGGAAAACAAAGATATCTACCATATGTGTGGCGAAAAATATCCCGCCTACTGTTAGAATGAACATGCCGATATCTGGTCTATCGACTCCATGATCTACAAGAGCCATTATAGTGCCGAAAACACCTCCTGTGATAGGTCCTATGTAAGGAATTACATTCAAGATGCCGGCAAAAAACGAGACAACAATTGCAAGAGAGATATCTACCCCCGCAATATAATGGAGTGCGAGGCTGTTAATTACTGTAATTGCTATTGCCTCTATGCTAATTCCAGTGAAATACCTTGCAAGCAACTGGGTTATGGAAGCAATTGCACGGGTTACATTCTCGACATATTTATCCGGAAAAAGTGCCAGCACCATATTGTTAAACATATTTTCCTCCCTTAGGAAAAAGTATGTTATAAAAATGATCACAAAGACAGCAATTCCAAAATCGATTATTATACTTGCAATTGAGTTAAACAGATCTGAGATAAAAGAAACATTCAGCACCTTCTGGAACTGGTTGATAAAGACATTTTCGATTTTAAATGAAGGATCCAAGGCCGGAAACCATTTATGAAGTAGTAAATTGTATTTTATAAGCGGAGAGGATATCTGTTCTCCCAGTGCGATTAAATCAATGGAACTCAGTTTAGAAAAGAGTTGTCCGACCAGAGGGGTTAAAAAGAAAAATATTGAGAAGAAGATTGCTAAAAGAAGGAAAAGGGCAATTGCGGCAGCAAGGCTATTTGGCATGGAAAACTTACCCAGTTTAATTTTTAACAGTTTGCTTTTGAGGGGCTTCCCAATAAGTGACAGAACTGCCGAAACCAATATGTATATCAGAATGTTACTAAAATACCATGCTAAAAATGCGATGATCAATGCAATAGCAATTGCAACAATGTATTTAGCCAACTGGTTCATAAAGATAGCTCCGTTTTGTATTCAAAAGTAAGAATTTTTTATAAATTTGTAATGATTATTAAAATAATAATGATGGGATGCATAAAAAAGAGAGCCCCGACTTTTTGTTGAGGCTCTCTTAAGTTATACTATAAAATGTAATCTCTTATTCTTCTCTAGCCGGACGTTCGTTCGCTTGAGCAACATTAATAGTACGGCCCATATGTTCAGCTCCGTTAAGCGCTGTAATGGCTGCGATACCCTCGTTATCGTTAGGCATCTCAACAAAGCCATAGCCTTTTGAACGGCGTGTGTCTCTGTTGATAATAATTCTGGCAGAAGCAACTTCGCCATAAGGTGTGAATAGTTCGGCTAAATCTTCTTTCTTAGCACGGAAACTTAAACTTGAAACAAAAATGTTCATAGGAACGGTAGTAAATAAAAGTTTAGTAAATGTTTAATTAACAATACAAAGATATTGAAAAATATTAAACAGAAAAATTTTATGAATTTTTTTTTAAAAATATTATCTGTGATTGAAATTATTCTGGCAGTAATTTCTGTTGTTCTCATAGCGAGCACAATATAAAATTGACTATCAACCCTAAACAGATATACCTCTTATACAAGTGGTCGTGAATTATATCAAATGTGTAGAGAATTATAAACATCAATAATGAGATAATTTGCCCATTATTGAAGGATACGTCAATAGTAGAGCAGGGTAGAGACTCTACTCTCTCAACCGTGCCGTTCATAAGCTTTAATAAAAACCTCAGGACATTGGCAATAATTTTTGACACCATATCAAAATTTATAAAGAGAAGTTGTCCTAAAGCCATATAGAGGATTATTGCGGAGAGAGGGATAGCAATAAGGTTAGAGAGTAAAAAGTAGGTAGGAAAAAACCCGAAAGTTGAAATTGAGATCAATGATGTTCCTATTTGACAAGCCAAAGTGATGGATACCGTGGACCAGACATATTTTGTTATACGATTTGCGGGTAAGTAGAACTCATCTATTTTAGGATGTATGATAAGGATGGAGAGAAGAGCAGCGAAAGAAAGTTGAAAGCCGACATCAAAAATTGCCTGAGGCTCGGTAATTGTTATAATAAATGCGCTAAGAGACAGTGTATTCAGCCCAATCTTTTCTCTTTCCAACATTTTACAGATTTCATAAAGAGTGGCCATTATTACCGCTCTTGATACAGAAGGGGCGAATCCGACTATGGAAGTGTAACACCAAAGGAGTGCCGTTATTATGACAAATCTTAAAATTCTGGATAATCTGCTGTTCCCGAGTATAATTAAAAACAAAGAGAAAAATGAGTAGATAAACCCCACGTGCAACCCGGATACAGCCAGAAGGTGCATTGTCCCGGATTTTGAGTAATCATTTTTTATGTCTGAATCCAAATAACTTTTGTCCCCGATGGTTATTGCAATAAGTGTAGCTGCCTCTTTTCCGGAACCGATCAGCTTAGTTATTTTCCGGATATATTTTCCCTTTGCAACCGATATACGGTTCTTTACCGATATCCCTTTCAATTTTAGCAGGATGATATCATTAGCCCGGACATATGAAGAGGAATATATCCCTTTTTTCTCCAGATATCTTGCATAATCAAACCGTGACCCGGCATTGTTTTTTATCCTTTTGGGTATTAACTTTGCACGGATTGTATCGCCGACCTCCAACAAGGAATCCGGGAAATTTTTATCTAAATAGAGAATCATTCCCTCGTCGAATACAGGGAGGGATACGGTAACCTTATTGCTGTTTGCTTTTTTTACCGGCCGTTCACCTACTACACAATCTGTCCATAATTCGGCGTTTTCCTTAAGCCTGGAGTTCTCTATTTTAAGATCTGAGTATGAAGAGATACAGATATTGAGCCATCCCAAAGAAACAAATGCTGCAACTATCAAAAAAATGAGCGTATATTCCAGAAGTGAGGATTTGTTTTTGTAACAAAGATAGTATATAAGGAGGGAGAAGATAGAAATAGATCCCGTAAGAATCAACAAAACAGATGGGGAAAGTGTATATTTGCTTCCTATAAGTATACCGGACAGATAGGCAATTGTATATTTTAATAACGGGGAATTACCAAAAATGACACCATTATATGTGAATTCTCTCTGCACCTGACCCATCTCCACTCACTTTAGTTTAGTGTAAAGTTATAAACTTTATTTAAATTTATTAGGGGAAAGCTCTTTTTTTAGTAGTTTTGCACATCTTTTTCTCAATTTTTCGTTGCAATTATAAATAAAAAGTAAATATGATAATTTTAGTATTAAATTGTGGAAGCTCCTCGATCAAGTATCAGGTATTGGATATGAGGTCAAATTCAGATTATAAGCTTTTAGCTAAAGGTTTAGTAGAGAGAATCGGACTGGAAGCCGGGATTTTGACTCACAAAGCAGCTGAAAAAGAGAAATATGAGACAGATGGCCCGATCCAAAACCATACAGTTGGCATAAAAAAGGTGCTGGACATATTAATTGATCCTGAATTGGGAGTGTTAAAGTCTCTTTCGGAAATTCAAGCTGTCGGTCACAGGGTTGCCCACGGCGGGGAGTATTTTAACAGTAGTAAATTGATAGATAAAGAGGTGATTGATGGCATAAGGAAGTTGTGTGAATTAGCACCGCTTCACAATCCGGCAAACCTCCTCGGGATAAATGCTATTGAAACACTCCTTCCGGGAATTCCACAGGTAGCAGTATTTGACACCTCTTTCCATCAAACAATGCCTAATTATGCGTATATGTACGCTATACCATATGAATATTACACAAAATATAAAATCAGAAGATACGGTTTTCACGGCACCAGCCATAAGTTTGTAGCCAAAAAAGCCTGCGATCTGGCCGGATTGGATTTTGAAAAATCTAAAGTTATAACTTGTCATCTGGGGAACGGAGGTTCCATTACTGCAATCGAAGATGGTAAATCAATAGACACTTCTATGGGTTTCACGCCTCTGGAGGGCGTTATAATGGGTACCCGCAGCGGAGATATTGACGCTGGAGTGGTTACATACATACAAGAAAAAGAGGGCTTGGATGCTGCCGGAATTAATTCAATATTAAATAAGAAGAGCGGATTTTTAGGTGTATACGGACACTCATCAGATTGCAGGGATATTGAAAATGCAGCAGCAAAGGGTGACCAGAGAGCTCAACTTGCACTGAACTTATTGTATTACAGGGTTTTAAAATATATCGGTGCATACACAGCCGTGATGAATGGTGTTGATATGATAGTATTTACCGGAGGCATTGGCGAAAACGACGCTCATATCAGAGAGATGGTAGGAACTCGTCTTCAGTATATTGGTCTTGATTTTGATGCAGATGCCAATAAGAGAGTCAGAGGAAACGATGTAATTTTGACAAAACCAGGCTCAAAGGTAAAGATGTCTGCAATTACCACGAATGAAGAGCTTGTAATAGCCCAGGATACTATGTCTATCGTATCGGCCAATTAATTAGGTAAATTGTATAATATAAAAAGAAATAATTATGATTACATCTTTTGATCAGATTTTCGAAAAGCTAAAGACTAACTCCAAAAAACGCCTCATTGCAGCATGGGCTGTTGATAACCACACAATTAACGCAGTCCGTCTGGCTGTAGAAGCAGGAATTATAGATGCTACACTTGTCGGAGATGAAAAAATAATCCTTCAGGTTTGTAAAGAGGAAAGTATTGATTCCTCAATTTTCAGAATAATTAACAATGAAGTGGAACTTAGTGCTGTCTCAATGGCTGTCGATTTGATAAACGCCGGCGAAGGTGACATACTTATGAAAGGTTTGTGTTCGACAGATAAATATATGAGAGCGATCCTCAACAAAGAGAAAGGATTGCTTCCCCCTAAAGCTATTTTGAGCCACGTTTCAGTTCTTTCGAACCCACGTTATCATAAATTGATTGTCTTTGGAGATATAGCCGTAATACCTGCTCCGGATCTGCCTCAAAAAGTAGCAATTACCAACTATGTTGTAAAGACTGCAAAATCAATCGGAATAGAAAAACCAAAAGTTGCGATTATTGCCGCCACAGAACAGATGCTACCCGGAATGCAAGCCTGCGTAGATGCTGCAATCATATCAAAAATGGCTGAAAGAGGCCAAATTTCCGGTTGTATTATAGATGGTCCTTTGGCTCTGGATGTTGCAATTTCTGCAGAAGCAGCCGAGGTGAAAAAATTAACGAGCCCTGTAGCAGGAGATGCCGATTGCCTGGTATTCCCAAATCTGGAATCTGCGAATGTCTTCTATAAAACGAATACTCAACTATCACCAGATATAAAACTGGCTGCCATAGTTGCCGGAGCAAAGGTTCCGTGTGTGCTCTCAAGCAGATCGGACAGTATCGAAACAAAATTGAACTCGATTGCACTGGCGGCAATAACAGCAAGATAACTTTTATGGTATATAGAATTTTAACGATTAATCCGGGATCGACATCCACGAAAATTGCCGTTTTCGAGAATGAAACAGGGTTATTTGTAGAGACAATAAATCATACTAACGAGGAGTTATCCGGTTTTGAAAGAGTAACCGATCAGTATGAATTCAGAAAAGAGGCAATCCTATCTGTATTAAATAAACACGACATATCACTCTCTTCCCTCTCTATCATTGTGGGAAGGGGTGGATTACTCAAACCCATTGAATCCGGAGTCTACGAAGTGAACCAAAAAATGATTACAGATCTCAGGGATGTCAGAATAGGAGAACACGCCAGTAATCTTGGCGGGTTAATTGCTGCAAATTTGGCCGAAGAGTCAAAAAGTTGCAAAGCCTATGTTGCAGATCCGGTTGTTGTAGACGAACTCTCCCCATTAGCCAGGGTCACCGGTCATCCATTGTTTAAGAAAATATCAATATTCCACGCTTTAAATCACAAGGCTATAGCAAGGACCTATGCTGCCTCTGTCGGAAAGGAATACAATCAATTAAATCTTATTGTAGCCCATCTTGGCGGTGGCGTCTCCGTAGGGGCACATCTTAAAGGCAAAGTGGTGGAGGTAAACAATGCTCTTAACGGAGAGGGACCTTTTTCTCCTGAAAGGTCCGGTACATTACCGGCATTAGCACTCGCCGAATTGTGTTTTTCAGGTAAATATACCCTGCCTCAGGTGAAAAAGATGATAACCGGAGAGGGAGGACTTGTAGCTTATCTTGGAACAAATTCATTCAGGGATGTTGCACAAAAAGTGGAAGAGGGAGATGAAAAAGCCGCTCTGCTTTTCGATGCTTTTGCATACAATGTTGCAAAAGCGATAGGAGGGTGTGCTGCTGTTTTTTGCGGAGATGTAGATGCAATCTTAATAACCGGGGGCATTGCTCATAACGCAAAACTGACGGGAAAAATATCAGAGAGGGTCAAGTTTATTGCCCCGGTAAAAATTTATCCGGGAGAGGACGAAATGACTGCTTTGGCTATGAATGGATTATCGATTCTTACCGGCAAGGAGAAGGTCTCAATTTATGAATAACGGATTATTTAAGCTGCTTGTAATAGACCAACTCGTGGGCTGAATTCAACTCAGGGTGTATAATATTTATCAGATCGTTCAGAATGACATCTGGCTCAATAACACCTTTTTCCCAGAAATCGCTTCCTCCCTGTCCGGTCTCTCTTTTGGTATTATTATAAATCTTTCCACTCTTTAATGAAGGTATGTTCTTAAAGAGTGGGTTACTGTTTTTAAGCTCTTCTATTGAAGAGTAATTATTGGGATTCAGCCAGTAATCGGCATTCATCGATTCCTGGTAAACCTCTTCCAGACTATATGGCACAGACCTTGACTCTCCCTGTTTACTCATAACTGGATCTCCACCTGCATCATTTATCAATACACTCATATAGCTATTCCTACCCGGAATATACCAGACGTCCTTCCATGGAGCATTAAGAAGTACCTTTGGTCTGTCTGCAAATCTGGAGGCAACATTTTTGATAGAGATATACCTTCCTTTAACCGAATTATATATAGAGTCAGCCTTATTGCTGCAATTGAACAACCTACCGAACAACTTTAAATATTCAAGCTTACCAAGCGGATGATCCTCAAGATAATCACCTAATGCAATAACATTAATACCAAGTTCTTTAATTTTGTTTATGTAAATATTATTTTCCCCTAATATTCCATATGTGAAAACTACATCGGGTTTCAGCTTTAGCAGAAGTTCATAGTTCAGTGAGCCTTCATAACCTATGTCCAGGATCTCTCCGTTATTTATTCTGTTTAAAATTACCTCATTTGTGATATATTGTTTTCCGGATACCCCAACAATTTTATCCTCCAGCCCAAGTGCTGTCATATAGGCAATATGACTAGTGGACATACAAACAACCCGTCTGAAAGAGGCAGATTTGGTGTCGACAGAATAACTGCTAACATTCTTGTATGAGGAGCTCCATGAATCCACTATCTGAAAATCAAATTTATCGCTGCTGTCAGAGAGAATGAAAAACTTTGCATATTCATTGGCGTGAATATTTAAGGCAGATTTTTCTTCTTTAGCCACATTTTTACACGAATTAAGCAATAATATTAAAACCAGAAGGTTAAGAAGTGGTTTGAAGTAATGCATTGTAGATATTTGCTACAAATTTAGCAAATTTAACTTACTTTGCAGTATGGGTAAACGAGAGTTAATAATAATCGGGGCAGGTGCTGCCGGGTTGATGGCCGCAGTCGGAGCTGCTCAAAATGGTATTAATGTTCTTATTTTGGAGAAAATGGAGAAGGCCGGCAGAAAGATAAGGATAACCGGCAAAGGAAGGTGTAATATAACCAATACTAAAAGCTGGAGTGAGTTTTCTGCCCATATTCATCCAAAAAGCTCCTTTTTTAAACCTGCATTTTATAATTTCAGCAATTCGGATACAATTGATTTTTTTGAAAGCATTGGTCTTCCTACAACTGTAGAGAGGGGTGACAGGGTCTATCCTAAGTCCGGACAATCGAAAGATGTGGCCGAGTCATTAACGAGGTACCTTTCTTTCCTGGGGGTTGAGATCTCTTACAACTCAAAAGTCATTGACATTGAAGTGGCAGAAAACTCAGTTGACAGAGTGGAGTGGGAGAAAAACGGTAAGAGATACACAGAGGAGACTAATGCCTTGATAATAGCAACAGGGGGACTCTCTTACCCATCTACCGGTTCAAACGGTGATGGTCTCCTGTTTGCAAAAAAACTCGGACATAGCGTTACTGAGTGTTGGCCTTCATTAACAGCTTTGCTACCAAAAAACTACGATAAAAGCCTGGAGGGGCTGCTTTTAAAAAATATTGAGATTGAGCTTTACGTGGGAGGAAATCTTGTACAGTCTGAGATGGGAGATTTGGAATTTACAAATAATGGAGTTGAGGGTCCGATCGGCTTCAAAATTAGCAGAAGGGCGGTAAAGGCGATGAAAAACGGCGAGAAGATATATATTATCCTGGATCTGAAACCTGCTTTGTCAGAGGAACAGCTTGTAAAGCGAGTCGGAAGAGAGCTGGCAGACAGAGGGGCTTTGAAAACAAGGGATCTTTTAACCCTAATGTTGCCAAAACAACTGATACCTCCATTTTTAACTTCAAATAAAATTAACGGTGAAACAATAGTAGGTATTTACGATGAAAACATATTCAATCTGCTTTCTCACTCTTTAAAATATTGGCAACTCGATATCGGCTCTTTTACGTCCTACGAAAGAGCTGTTATTACTGCCGGTGGAATCTCTCTCGATGGAATTACCTCAAAAAGCATGGCTTCCAAACTTTATCCAAACCTGTTTTTTGCCGGAGAGGTAATCGATTTGGACGCAGACACCGGAGGTTATAATTTGCAAATAGCATTCTCCACGGGGTATCTTGCGGGAAAAGAGGCTGCTCACCTGATACAAAAATCCAGATAAGTTTGTCCTGAGTAACTTACTTTTAAGCGATTCCCAATACTTGCCGGAATCCTTTCTGTTGCCTCTATATAGATTAAATCACCACTTTTTAGAGATGAGTACTTAGATATATCCTCTATTGATTTATTGATTTCTGTCTGAAAATTATCTCCTATAGTATTGTCAAACACAAGCGTATTGTCTAATAAAAAATTTAGCTGACCAATATTGTTTATCTTGTCAATCGGAAGTAACTTTTCGGTTACATATGCTGTATTGTCCATAGAGATAGCTTTTTCAACCAATAGATTTTCCGGATATAAAATGAGTCCGAAGCCCCACTCATTATAGTATCTTCCTGCATACTCCCTGAGTGTGCATTTGGACGACCTGGAAATCTTTACGACTACGGAGAGTGCAACACTAATATCTGTAACAAAACCAGGTGGAAAAAAATCTTTTGAATCCCTGACCAATGTATTGTCGGGTTTGAAAAAGAAATTCCCGGTATTATGTGAAACTACAACTATATTCACTTGGGTGATTTACTTTCAAAACCGAGCTTTAATTCTGTAATAATCTGCTTGGTATCCAATGCAAAATCGCCATTCATCATCCACGAATAGTAACCTAAGTCACTTTTAAAAACATTTTCAACTGTTTTACCTTTATGCTTTCCAAAGTTGAAGATTGGTTCATCCTTATCGTTTAAGACTACTCTTCCGGCATAATCCAGAAATCGTGATTTTGTAGAAAAATCTGCCAGAAACTTGATGTCATTTTCCAATACATCACTGTACTTGTCCAACTGTGACTCCAATATTTCAAATGTTGCAACAGTGTCTGCCTCTGCAGAGTGTGCATTTTCCAAATCTTTATTGCAATAAAATTTATACGCTGCACTAAGAGTTCTCTGTTCCATCTTGTGAAAAATGTTCTGGACATCTACAAGTTTCCTTTTTCTGAAATCGAAGTCCACTCCTGCACGTAAAAACTCTTCGGCGAGCATCGGTACATCAAAGCGGGTAGAGTTGTAACCGGCAAAGTCACAACCGGACATCCAATTTGCAAGACTCTTTGCTATCTCCTTGAAAGTGGGACAGTCTGCAACATCTGCATTTGATATTCCATGTATTTTTTGGGCCTCGGGGGATATAGGAATAGTAGGATTGATCCGTCTGGTTTTCATCTCCTGATCTCCGTTAGGCATCACTTTTAGAGCACTGATCTCTACAATTCTGTCTGAAGCAACATTGAGACCCGTACTCTCTATATCAAAAAAGAGTATAGGGTTTTTTAAATTTAGTTTCATAATTACTGTTTATGCCCGATTAAGCACTAACCATCATAGGCATTAGAAGTGCTAAAATATCTTCATTGGTGTCAGTTTGACCTGAAGGCAGGATCAGAGCAGCGCGGGTCGGGTCTGCAAGGTCCAGTGAAATATCTGAATAAGGAAGGTTGCTTAAAATTTCGATAAGGAAGGTAGATTTGAATCCAATCTCCATAGAGTCTCCTTCGTACTGACAACTGAGCCTTTCATGCGCAGATATGGAAAAATCCAAATCCTGAGCAGAAATTACCAGTTGATTATACGACAATTTAAGTTTAACCTGGCTGCTTGCCTGATTTGAACAAACTGCAACTCTTCTTGTGCTATTTAAAAAATCCTGACGGTTGATAATCATTTTGTTTTGGTTAATCTTTGGAATTACCGAACGATAAGCAGGATAATTACCTTCAACAAGACGGCAGACCAACACAAAAGATTCAAATTCGAAATAGGCGTTTTTTACATCAAAGCTGATTTTAACCTCCTGATCGATTTTTGTCAGAATATTCTTAAGTATGGAAGCCGGCTTTTTGGGAAGGATAAATGATGATTGTTGTGCTGACTTTATGTCATGTCTGGTATAGCAGACAAGTTTGTGTGCATCTGATGCCACAAGTGTTGTCCCTTCATTTTCTATGTCAAAAAAGACTCCGTTCATTACAGGTCTGAGCTCCTCTTCTGCGGTAGCATATATGGTACGGTTGATTCCCTCCAGAAGGGCAGATGAAGGAATGGAAATTTCTGTCATTTCTGCAGAGAGCTCTGCAATATTAGGATAATCATCGGAAAGGGTGCATGGAAGCTTAGAATTTCCATTTGCCCAAGTGATTTCTATAAGAGAAGATGTATCATTTGTTTTAAATTCCAAAGGCTGATCCGGGAACTCTTTCAAGGAGTCAACCAATAATTTTGCAGGAATCGTAATTTCTCCCTCCTCTATTACATTTTCAATGATCATACCTGATTTAAGACTTGTCTCTAAATCGGATGCTGTAATACTTAAATATCCATCCTTTAACACAAAAAGAAAATTGTCCAAAATCGGAATTGTGTTTTTAGAAGAGATGACTCTGGAAACCGAAAGCAAACGGGTTAATAACTCTGTGCTTGAAACTACAAACTTCATATCCTTATATTTTTTACAAAGATAAAAAAAATAAGTTATGGCATATAATTTGATTTATTTATGGTAAAATAACTTTTAAACTATTATTAGATGTTATGAAAAAAAATTTACTCATTTTATTTTTATCTGTTTTGGTTAGTGGTTTGACAGCCTATGCAGTGGTTGAAATCACAGATGCAAATTCTAAGAAGTATAGTTTTTCCGTTTCAAATCCTACAATTCAAAAGGTTAGTTTGTCCGATCAGCTCTATCCTGATTTTACATTCGCCGCGGAGACTGCCGTAAAAGCGGTCGTCCACGTTAAAGTTGTTAAAAAAGGTGTCGAACAATCTTACTCTCTGTTTGATTTTTTCTTCGGTTACGGCTCACCTGAATCGGTTCCCAGAGATCAGGAAAGTACCGGATCTGGGGTAATCATTACGTCAGATGGATATATTGTAACTAATAATCACGTAATTGAAGGGGCAGATGAAATATCTGTAACGCTGGAAGACAACAAATCATATAAAGCAAAGTTGATTGGTGCCGATGCTGTGACAGATATAGCTCTTCTTAAAATAGATGAACAAAATTTACCGTTCCTCACATTCGGAGATTCCGATGCTCTGAGACTTGGCGAGTGGGTTATTGCAATTGGGAATCCTTATAACCTCCGCTCTACTATTACTGCGGGAATCGTTAGTGCCAAAGCCAGAAGTATACCGTCTATGTCCAACGAATTTAAAATAGAATCGTTTATCCAAACGGACGCTGCAGTCAATCAAGGGAATAGCGGTGGAGCTCTTGTCAATACAAGAGGAGAACTTGTCGGGATAAATACAGCCATCGCATCCAGAACAGGTGCATTTACAGGCTACTCTTTTGCTGTGCCATCTTCAATTACAAAAAAGATAATTGAAGACCTGATCGATTTTGGAACAGTTCAAAGGGCGTTGCTGGGTATCTCGATGCAAGAAATTGACAGTGATCTTGCAAAAGAGAAGAATCTTAAAGAGATAAAAGGGGTTTATATAGCAGAAGTATCAAAGGATGGAGCTGCATACAAAGCAGGTGTAAAAGAATCGGATGTGCTTATTTCCATAAATGACATTGAAGTGAATTCAGGCCCTGCCGTTCAGGAACAAATAAGCAAATACAGACCAAAAGAGAGAATCAGAATCGGAATTTTAAGAGATGGTAAACAAAAGGAACTTTCAGTTGTCTTAGAGAGCAAAGGTGGAAACATAGCAATTTCCAAGGATGAAGACTCTGGACTTTCGCAACTATTCGGCGCTTCGGTAAAGAAAGCTTCGGAGCAATCTCTGAAAAAAGCAGGAGTCAGATCGGGTGTCGAAGTCGTGTCGGTAAAGGATGGTAAATTCAAGAGCGCAGGAATTAAAGCCGGTTTTATCATTACCCACATAAACCAGATACCTGTAGGTGATGTCCAAGAGATTGAGAGTGTTGTGCAGAGAAGCAGAAGATCATTACTTATCGAAGGCTTATACGAGGATGGCAGAGTTGTATACTATGGAATGGGTATCTAATTTTTGCAGCTTCCACTAATTTGTATTAGTTTTGCAAGATATTATATATTCATGAGACAACTTAAGATAACCAAATCAATTACAAACAGAGAGAGTGCCTCTCTGGATAAATATCTCCAGGAGATTGGAAGAGAAGAACTTATAACAGTAGAAGACGAGGTAGAATTAGCTCAGAGAATAAGAAAAGGAGACCAGGAAGCTTTGGAAAAGCTTACCAGAGCCAATCTGAGATTTGTAGTTTCTGTTGCCAAGCAGTATCAAAACCAAGGTTTAAGCTTGCCCGATTTAATTAATGAGGGTAACCTTGGCTTGATTAAAGCTGCTGAGAAATTCGATGAAACAAGAGGCTTTAAGTTTATTTCGTATGCTGTCTGGTGGATTCGTCAATCAATTTTGCAGGCTTTGGCAGAACAGTCCAGGATTGTAAGGTTACCTCTTAATCAGGTGGGGTCTCTAAATAAGATAAACAAAGCCCTTTCAAAATTTGAACAGGAGAATGAAAGAATGCCTTCTCCGGAAGAACTTGCAGAGATTCTGGATATCCCAAGAGAGAAAATTGCCGATACTCTCCGAGTTTCGGGTCGTCACGTCTCGGTTGATGCACCATTTGTAGATGGTGAGGATAACAACCTTCTGGATGTATTGGTGAACAGCGATTCTCCTAATGCAGACAGAGGCTTGGTTAATGAATCACTTAACAAGGAGATCGAAAGAGCACTCTCTACTCTCACAGAAAGAGAGAGAGACATTGTCAAATATTTTTTTGGAATAGGAGCGAGTGAAATGACTCTTGAGGAGATAGGGGAATATTTTGGTCTTACCAGGGAGAGAGTCAGACAGATTAAGGAGAAAGCTATAAGAAGGTTAAGGCATAGCGCAAGGAGCAAATTACTCAAATCTTACTTATGATAATGAAAAAACTACTAATGTTTATGTTAGCGGCAGGTGTCGTATTAACCTCTTTCTCTCAAAAGGAAATTATTGAAAACCCTCTTTTGTCTGAATGGAATACCCCTTATGGCATTCCACCTTTTGAACAAATAAAAGTGGAGCATTTTATGCCTGCATATGTAGAAGCTATGGCCAGACACAATGCTGAGATTGATTCTATTGTGAATAACCCCGACCCTGCTACATTTGAAAATACAATTGTTACTTTTGATAACTCCGGAGCTCTTTTGGACAAAATTTCTGCGGTTTTCTCGAATCTTAGCAGTATTAATTCTAACCCTGAAGTTATGGCTCTTGCTATGGAGTTGTCTCCTTTAACCAGCAAACATTACAACGAGATTAGCCTCAATCCGGGGCTTTTCAAAAGGGTAAAAGCGGTTTATGAAAAGAGAGATTCTCTGGGTATTGATGCAGAACAAATGCGACTTCTGACAGAAACATACAAAGGTTTTGAGAGAAACGGGGCAAATCTGCCTGATGATAAAAAAGAGAAACTTAAAAAGCTCAATGCAGAAATTTCTGATCGTCAACTTGCTTTTGGACAAAATCTTGTTTCAGAAACAGCTGCGTTCAAACTTGTAATTGACAATAAAGATGATCTTGCAGGTCTGTCTGAATCAATTATAGCTGCTGCTGCAAAAAAGGCAGACAGTGACAGTACTCTTAAAGGGAAATGGGTATTAGGACTTGACAATCCAACTGTTATTCCTTTCCTTCAGCAGTCGGAAAAGAAAGAACTTCGCAAGGAGATTCTCGATGCATATCTTAACAGATGCAACAATAATAACAAAGAGGATAACAAAGAGATTATAAAGAAGCTTGTAGAGCTTCGTCTAAAGAAAGCAGAGTTATTCGGGTTCGAAAATTTTGCTCAATACCAACTGGAAGACAGAATGGCAAAAACTCCTGAGGCTGTTTACGATCTGCTCAATAAACTTTGGACCCCTGCTCTTGTTTCAGCAAAAAGGGAGTTGGCGGATATGAACTCAATAGCAAAGGCAGAGGGACAAAATGCTACACTTGAAGCCTGTGATTGGAGGTTTTACTTCGAAAAGGCTATGTCGCAAAAGTTTGATCTGAGTGACGCTCAGTTACGTCCATACTTTAAGTTAGAGAATGTAAGAGAGGGAATCTTCTATGTTGCAAACAAATTGTATGGAGTTACCTTTACACAAGTTGTGAATGTTCCGCTTCCAAACCAGGAGGCTGTAGCATTTGAGTGCAAAGATTCTGACGGATCCCATCTGGGAATCTTGTTTATGGATATGTTCGCCCGTCCGGGTGCAAAACGAGGCGGGGCATGGTGCGGCGGTTTCCGCGATCAAACATATAAGGATGGACAACGAGTGGCTCCTTTGGTTACAATTGTGGGTAACTTCACAAGACCTGTAGGGGATGAACCCGCACTTCTGAGCATGGACGAGGCCGAAACTTATTTCCATGAATTCGGGCACGCTCTTGCAAGCCTTCTTAAAAATGTTCACTACAATGGAGTTGGAGGAATGACCAGGGATTTTGTAGAACTGCCTTCACAAATTATGGAACACTGGGCATTCGAGCCAGAAGTTCTCAAAGTGTATGCAAAACATTATAAAACCGGAGAAGTTATTCCGCAGAAACTTATTGATAAAATGGTTAATTCCGGCAAATATGGCCAGGGCTTCGCCACTACAGAATATCTTGCCGCCTCTCTTTTGGATATGGATTATCATATTTTAAAAGAGATCC
>Ga0172381_10002070_pt1 | contig 22767 bp, 22 predicted proteins | sample Leawel6488metaG_FD_119754 | JGI IMG/M metagenome (GOLD analysis project Ga0172381, IMG submission 119754) | Leachate microbial communities from a municipal landfill in Southern Ontario, Canada - Leachate well 64-88 metaG | ecosystem: Engineered > Solid waste > Landfill > Unclassified | place...
CCGGATAAGACGGAATGATATTGGCGTTGTGTTTTTCGATTTGGTTGAGGAGCAGTTGGCCGGTTTGCGGGCAATGGACCAGCGCTGCCCAGCCACTGCCTTCAACGGTGGCGGCCAAAGTCGAAAATTCCTGGACCAGGCGGCCATAACTGCCGAATTGCGTCGCGATCGCTTTGCCCAATTCGCCCGCCGGTTCCGGTTTTTGCGTTGCCGCGGGCTGCAAGTTGGCCCAAAAAAGCGAGTGCAGGATGTGGCCGGAAAGCTGGAATGACAATTCTTTGGCCACTGCCTTCGGGTCGTAGCTGGTGTTGTCTTTGCGCGCTTGGGCCAATGCCTGGACCAAAGCATTGGCGCCGTTCACATAGGCATAGTGGTGCTTCTGATGATGGATTGTTAATTGTTCTTCGGAAATATGCGGTGCCAGCGCATCGTAGGCATATGGCAATTCCGGCAAGGTGTAAATTTTGTTTTCCATTTTTTTGTGTTATTCTTTTCCATTATAAACTGTTTTAAACAAAATTATGAAACCAATCATTGAATACGGCGATTTTGAAAAATTAGATTTGCGCGTGGGCAAGGTCTTGGAAGCTAGCGAACCGGAATGGAGTAATAAATTGATCGAAATGAAAATTGATTTTGGCGCCGAGATCGGCACGCGCACGATTTTTGCCGGAATCCGCAAATTTGTCAATTTTTCCGATCTTATCGGCAAAAAATACGTTTTTATCGTTAATCTGGCCGAGCGCAAGCTGGGTGAAGGCACCAGTCAGGGAATGATGCTGGTCGCCGGCGACGAAACCAACCACTTTCCCTTGAACGTGAGCGACGCGATTGCTGAAGGCGCAGCCATAAAATAAAACAGATTCGGTTTTCAGTTTGCGCTGAAGAACCGAATCATTTTTTTAATTATCCGCGATATTTATTGAATTGTCGCGGAGGTGATGATGAGAATCAAAAAAGCCAATATTACTGTTCCGAGTATAATCAAATCGGAGTATTTGCTTTTTAAAATTTGATTAAAAAAGTTTTCTGACTGCGCGCTTTGATCGCTCATCCTTGAGCCCCCGGCGGGTCAAAGCATCCCAATACCAATATGCAGGCAGATAGAGAGTGTGTTAATCTGCCTTTTTCCGATACCCCATTTGTTTCGATTTCGTACATTTCTTCATACCTCAGGAGCTTCATTGCATCTATTCGAATGTTAAGCTCCTAATTTGACTTTAACGGTCGAACGCGGTTTCTGTCAAATTCAACAAAAAAACGGGGGTATGATCTGTATTTTCCCCCGCTTTTTCATAAAGTTTCGCCTTGGTCTTGGGTTTCGGAGAATTCTTTTTCGATCTCTTTGAATTCGTTTTCCAGTTTGTTCAGTTTTTCTTTGCTGGATTTTATCAGTCCGGCGGCAATTTTCACCTTTTCGATGCCGGTTTCCACATCCAAATCCTTTTGGCCGTTGAACCACTCGGAAATTTCGGCCAATTGCTTCAAATTATCGTTCAAACTGGCGGTTTTCTTTTTATTTTCCATTTAATTTGATGTTAGTTGCTTTTGAATTGATCATACCATCCGCCAAATATACCTCCAAATCGTCGCCGATTTTGGCATTTTGGGCTTTTTTTAATATTTTCCCGTTTATTTTCGCGATCGAATAGCCAAGTTTCAATTGGCGTTCGGGATCGTGCGAAGCGATTATTTTTTGCAAATAGTCAATCTGTCGAGTCGCGCTTGTCAGGTTGTTTTTTATTGCCAAAAGCGAATTTTCCATGACAGCGTCGATCTTGCGGATGATATTTTGCAAAATAAATTTGAAATTAGACAAAATCCCGGCGTATTGCCGCAGTTGGGATTGCGCTTGGACAAGCCGGTTTTTATAACCGCCGATGATCGCGCTTTCATAATGATCGAGCGCACGGAAAATCTCCTGCCATGATTGCGTGAGTAAATTTGCCGCAGCGGTCGGGGTTGAGGTCATTGCGTCGGCGGCCCTTGCCGCCAATGGCACATCTTTGTCGTGGCCGATTGCCGCGATTACCGGCACGGGAAAACCGGCGATTGCGCGCACGATGTTTTCGTTATTGAAAGCCAGCATTGCTTCCAAAGAGCCGCCGCCGCGCATCACCACCAAGATGTCGATTTGCCTTTTTTTGAAAGTGTTGATTGCCGCCAGCAGGTCGCCCACGGCCAATTGGCCTTCGACGCGCGAGTCGATGAATTCGATCTGAAAGCCGAATTTGCCGATATTGTTCAGGAAATCATGAATCACCGCGCCTTGTTTGGCGGTGATGATGCCGATTTTGCGGGCGAATCTGGGAATGGGCCGCTTTTTTCCGGCCGCGAACAATCCTTCCAGTTCCAATTTTTTGAACAATTTGTCATAGGCGGCTTTGAGCGCGCCTTCACCGGCCAGCTCAACCGAATCGCAAATGAACGACAACCGGCCGCTGGGCGCGTAGATCTCGGCGTGGCCCGAAGCAATTATTTTCATCCCGGCTTTCAACTGCACGCCAAACATTTCATAGCGCGATTTCCAGATCGCGCAGCTCATCACCGCGGCCCCGCTTTCATCTTTAAGCGAAAAATACATATGCCCGGTGGGCCCGCATTTTGCCTCGCTTACTTCGCCCACAATCTTGGCGCCAACCGGCTTGATCCGGGCGTTGAGCTGTTTGACGAACTGCTCCACCGAAACCGGCCCGCTCTCAAAAATATTTTGTTGCAAATTATCGAATTCCATATCCGCATTATAGCACCAAGTGCGTTTGTATAAAAAAAGAAGATGGTTATTGTGGTTTATTTGTCCATCTCCCCTCGGATCGATCAGAGATCGCGATTGTTACTAGTGGTATTGTTATTGGCACAAAGAAACATATGCCCTTAACTAGTAAGCTCGCGTCTTTGATTAACTCGAATCCATATACCGCGAAAATTGTTACGATGATTCCAATTGTTATCGCGCATACAATTGAAAATAGTGTTGCGTACGCTTTATCGTGTTTTTTCTCGAATTGTTTGTCTATAACGATCAACATTACGATTGAAAGTATGGTAAGTGTAATTTCACATACAACAAACAATCCAAGTTGACCTAAAGCGTCGTCAGCTAATCCTGCTAGACTTTCGAATATTTTTAACCCTCCATTGCTTTTATAGCTCCAACAATATTTAACACTAAAATATAAAATTTGTCAAATTCGGTAGCAAAAATAAAAGCGCTATTTTAAGGCGCGGTTTTAAAATGAAATTCTTAAATGCAGTTTATCGAGGTCAGACCTCTGCGATTACGCCGAGGACTGACCTCTGGTTTTAAATGCTATAGATTGTCTATTTTTCGGTGGCGCCGGTGCAGCGCCAGTTGACTTCGGCTTTTTTGGTGATGACGTCGATGACGCAGGCCGGGCTGCAGCCTTTGCGGTAAGCGACGATGTCGATCCACCAGGTGCCGGTGCCTTCATTGCAATAGTGCTTATCCGGGCTCCCCTCGCGGCTGCATTGACTCCGTTCGAACAACCTTTCCGCGTCAAAAAAGCTCATCGACTCGCCAGTGGGCGCGGTGCAGGATTCGATCTCGATATAGGCAATTTTGTCGTCCACAATGCACCTCCGGTTGGGTTTTTCGCCAAGGACTTTTTTTCCGGCGGCCACGCATTTTTCAAAAGTATCGATCGCGTTTTTGCCGTCGCCGGCCGGCGTAGGCGCTTCGCCGTTCCCGGTTTCCGGCGGGGTTTGGTTTTCCGGAGTTTGGTTTTGGGCCGGAGCGTCTTGGGTTGGGTTTTGCGTTCCGTTGCCGGGAGCCGGCGCGCTGCTGCGCGAAACAAAAAAAATTATGCCCGCCGTTACGGCCGCGATTGCCGCGAAAACAATCAAGATTTTTTTCAACATAAATTTATTTAGATTATTTCAATTAAATTTTTTGAAGCCTTGCTCAACGCGACGCATTCACCATTGGCCATTACGCAAAGATCTTCGATACGTATCCCGCCCCAGCCGATGTGGTACAATCCCGGCTCCACCGTGAACACCATCCCGTTTTGGAAATCACTTTGGCCTGCGGGTGACAAATTGGGAAGCTCATGAATATCGATGCCTACGCCATGCCCTAAGCTATGCGTGAAATATTCTTGCTCCCCGTATCTTTTAAAATTTTCAACGCAATTATCAAATACGTTTTTTGGCGAGTTGTTGGTATGACAGTCGATCAGTGCCGCTTCTTGGGCTTCCGTGACAATTTGATACATTTTTTTGTATTTTGCCGTCGCTTTGCCGATAAATACCATTCTGGTCATATCCGCATTATAATTTTTGTATTGTGCGCCAATATCAATTACTATCATTTCACCTTTTTTTATCTTTTTATTCGCGCCTTCGTAATGCGGGTCTGCCGCATTCTTGCCGCTGGCAATAGTGGGATCGAAAGCCGTGCCCGTGGCTCCAAGGCTATTCATTATTTCAATAGCCTTTTGTTTTATTAAGAGCTCGCTTAGTCCGGGCTTGATAATTTTTAACAGTTCGGAAAAAGTTTTGTCGGTGATTTGAGCAGCTTTTTTTATCAGTTTTATTTCGTTATTGTCTTTTATCTGTCGGGCAAGTTCAACCGTATCACGCAAGGCGATTAATTTTTTCCCCTTCAATAGTTTTTTAAAAATTTCGAATTGCGCATAAGTCAAATTTTCGCTTTCAAAACCTATTTTGGAAGAACTTTTTAAAATATTGGCGATTGTATGCCCAAATCCGCTTTTTTTATCGATGACCGCAATCTTCCTTTTGGGTAATTTATCTTGAGCTTGTTTTAGGTGGAAATTGGATGTTACAAAACGGAATCCATTTTTCAAAATTATTGTGTAAAATGCATTTTTATTGCCGTTGTCGATTATACCAGTCAGATAATAATTATTTGCCGCATTGCTAACAATAACGGCATCAATATTATTCATTCTTAGTGTCTTTTGCACACATTTAAATCTTTCGGGATGCGCCATAAATTTACTTTTTAAGCTAAATGAGGTAATTTGAAGAATAATAAGATATTATCACAACCATGGATAAAAATGAACAAAACGAGCCGAATTTGATGTTTGAAAAGAAATTTGCCTTTGACATCTGGGACGAGGCCACGACTAAAAAGGCGTTTGATTTCTGCGAGGGCTACAAAGATTTTTTGAGCGCAGCGAAAACCGAACGCCTGGCGGTGAAGTTGGCCGAAGCTGAAGCGGTGAAAAACGGTTTCAAGCGTTTGGAGCACGTTGGTGAAAGCAAAGAAAAAGGATTTAACGGCCCGGTTTATTCGATAAATCGTGGCAAAGCCATAATTCTGGCCAAACCGGGTAAAAAACCGGTCAGCGATGGGGTGCGTATGATTTTGTCGCATATCGATGTTTCCCGTTTGGATTTGAAAATGAGGCCTTTGTATGAGGGCGAACATATTGCTTATTTTAAAACCCAATATTACGGCGCGCCGAAAAAATACCAGTGGACGAGCTTGCCATTGGCAATGTACGGAGTAATCACGAAACAAGATGGAGAAAATATGGAGATTGCGATCGGAGATGATGAGCGCGATCCAATATTAATGATCACCGATCTACCGCTGCATTTGGATAAATTTCAAGCCAAAGAAAAGATCGACGACGCAATTCCCGCGGAAACATTGAATATTGTTGTCGGCAGCATCGGGGCAAGCGGAAAAGAGGGGGAAAAAGATCTCGTTAAAAAGAATATTTTAAAAATTTTGAATAGTAAATATGGGATTATCGAAGAAGATTTTGTTTCTGCGGATTTAGAGTTGGTCCCGCAAGGTTTGGCGCGCGATTTGGGTTTTGACCGCAGCTTAGTTTCGGCGTACGGCCAAGACGACCGGGCGTGTTCATACAGCGCACTGGAAGCTTTTATCCGGGCAGAACAATCAGATTACGCGAGTATCCTTGTTTTGACCGATAAGGAAGAAATCGGCAGCCATGGTCCAACAAGCGTCCAGTCCAATTTCATTATCGATTTTGTGAGTGAATTGCTGTATCTTCAAACCGGTATTCACGATGAAAATGTTTTGCGCGATACCTTTTTTAAATCAAAAGCGGTTTCGGCGGATACCACGTTGGCTTTTGATCCGGATTATGTTGAGGTTTTTGATACAAATAATTCCGCCAAAATAGGCGCCGGAGTTGCAATGGAAAAATATACCGGAGGACACGGAAAATATTATGCAAGCGAGGCGACATCGGAATTCACGGCGGATATTCGCAAAATGTTGAATACACAGAAAATAGTATGGCAAATTGGTGGCGGCGGGAAAGTTGATATCGGCGGCGGCGGAACGATGGCGATGTATCTGGCGAGATTGAACATGGATATTATCGACTTAAGCATTCCCGTTCTTTCCGTCCACGCGCCATTTGAGATTGCCAGCAAGGCGGATATATATTCGGCGTATTTGGCTTACAAGGCGTTTTTTGAAGCCAAGCAGTAATCTGCTTGGTGCTGAGCGTAACCGCGAAGTACGGAATAAATATTTAATTATATGATATTAAACACAAAAAAAATCTTTGGGTGGGTTGTCATTGTTATTGGTTTGGTGGTAATCGGTCAGGCGATAAATACTTCTTACCAGTTTTTTACCGCGAAGGCGGATTTCCCTGTGGTTTTCAAGGCACCTGCCGCGGTTCAAAATGTCGCGCCCGAACCCAAGCTGAATGTTGAGACAACTACCCCCGAACAGGCACAAGCCCAGTTGCAACAGGCGATGGGCGCGGCGACCAACCAGGCGATTGCCAACATATTGCCCGCGGATGCAATTTCGAAATTGTTAAACGCGATCGTTTGGTCGATTTTTGCCACTTTTCTGGTTTACGCGGGAGCGCATATCGCCGGGATCGGGATAAAAATGATCGGTTGAAAACAAACCTTGACCCATGGCAACAAAAAACCCAACCATTGCGGTTGGGTTTTTTGTTAAAGATCAGGCGCTTTTCAACAATTCCAGTGCTTTTTTAATTAAAATTTCGGGCAAAATGTTATCGGTGCTGCCTTTTATTGGAATCCCATAAAGGCCCGGATAAGTGTTTGCTTTGCGAAAAATCGGGAATAAATTCGGACTGCCCGCGAATATCAGCGGTTCGGTTTTCTTTGCCAGCACTGGCCGCAGGGCGTCATTGGCGATCTGGAAAAACCTTAACAACAAAACTTTTTCGGTTTCTTTGCCTTGTCCCTGGCTATGGAATAATTCGCTTTTTCCGCCGCCGCCATGGCTTTGCAGCTTACTTTCGAATGTTTTGTCCGGTTCCAGCTCTTTTATGCTCTTGGGCATGCCTGCCGCGGATATTTTTTCAAAGCGGCCATTTTGATTTTTATATAGAGCCAGGTTGTTTTTGCTTGCGGCCAGCAGATAAAAATTTTGTTCATCTCCGGCCATTTTTTTGATTCGGGCAGTGTCAAAACCCTTGCCGACATATATTGATTCTTTTGGTGCCGTCGGCAGTTCAAAATAGCGCAAAATTTGCGGGGCGGTAATGAAAACAGCCAATCCGGCCGCTTTCGTTTTCCAGGAAAAATGATCTTGCGCAAGAACGAATCCCGGTTCAACGAAATTCCGGGCAAAACTTTTATCGAAACCACTGTTAATAATCTGTTTAGCCGCGTTTTTCAAGAGGTTTTCCAAATTGATTTGGTCTTTTTTGCGGCCGGATAAACTATTTGATAACGGCAAATAGATTGAAATTGCGGGCGCGGATGTTTCTTTTCCGAGCTCGATAACATTTTCTTTGTTTAGTGATATTTTCATGTGGGATTATTGTTAAAAAATTCCATGCCTTAAGCTAAGCGAGAGCACAATGACTGTATCTGGGTTATGTTTGATAATTTTAACTTGCAGGCAATGTTGATGCTGCCGACCTTTAGTTGTTTATTGATTGTTTGTACTCCGCGCCAATTAAATTTTCGATTAATGGGATATTGTAATGTGAATTTACAAAAAACCGCCTTGCGGCGGCTTTAAATTTACTTGGCGGGATCGTTCACTTTTCCCATAAATAGGATGCTTCCGGATTGGTTGTGGATGATGGCAAAAATGAATGGGTGGTCGGCGTTGAATATCTTTGGCTGGGGCGGGTCCATTACCGCCGTTGCCGCGAACATTCCGACTCCGGTAGCTGCTGCGGCTTCCGTGCCTTCCTCGTTTACGTCGACATAAGCTTTATGGACGACTATGCCGATATAAAGGTTTTCATTGGCTTGGGACTTCTCGTACATTCCGGTAAAATCGGCTTTATCGAGATCAAAAGCGGTGGGCATTCCCATGGATGACAGTGTTTCATTCATATTGTATTCCGTGTCAAACTTGAATTTCGGCAGATAAACATCGGTTAAAGTTGATTTTAACGATGTTCTTATCCTTTTAAATTCGGCCTCGGAAAGATTTTTTTCAACTGAAACGGTTTTGCCGTTTTTGGGTAAAACGACGATCATCGACAAATCATTGTTTTCATAAGGCAATTCAACGGTTTGATAATCCGCGGTTTCTGTGTACCCGAAATCGTCTTGCCGGTTCATCATTGCGACTTTGATTTTTGATTGTGCGGCCGTGGTGAAATCTTTTTCCTGGGTTGCTTCTTTTTGGAAGGGCGCGCTCCATTTGCCTTTGAAATAAACCGCGTTTGTCAGCACCAAGCGGGTTGATTTATCAAGGGTTCCTTTCGCGAAAAGTTCGGGTATTTTGGCATTTGTTTTTGAGCTAACCCAGCTGTTGATGGTTTGGCGCGAGGTTTCGGTATCGGAAACAAAATCGACGTTTGTGGTTTTGCCGCCGTAATAAGTTTCAATCGTTTTGGCGTAGTTTGCGTCAAACGGGTATGATTTTTGTGCCCAAAGCGCGTTCGCGGTGGAAAGCTGGTAAGTTGCGTTTTTGGGATTGATTCCCGAATACAATTTTGCAAACGATTCGATGCGGGCTTGCGCGTCCGCGGGAAAATGCAAGACGGATTGAATTTCGTTCGCGGTTGCGCCGCGGGCGCCTTCATAAGTCATTTCCAGGGCTGAAGAAATGCTGTAGGGCGAGAAAAAAACGTTGTCGTTGGTATTTTTGTATTGATTGTATAATTCGAACGCGAATTGGTTGGCGGCATTCACGGTTTCCGACGAACTTTTTCCGATCGCATACTGTTTAAATTCCGAAGGTTTGCCTGATGTTTCTGTGGCGGTGTTGTTTTGCTCGGGTGCGGTCGATTTCAAATCATCTGTTGCCTGACCATTCGGGGTTTCCCGGTCGTTATTTTTTTGTGGCGCTATTAAAAAGTTGAAAATAAAATAACCGCTTGCCAGAATTACGGCCCCTATTAATACAATTGAAAGAACGCTTCCCTTCGTTTTTGTTTTCATGCTTGGATTATTATTCTATTTGATTAATTTTAGCATTTAAAATGCATATTACCACCCACCTCCTCCTCCTCCGCCTCCGCCCCCGCCGGCGGCTCCCGCGCCGTGCGCGCCCGAATCCGTGCCAATATTGGCGGCGATACCGGCGGACAAACCGTTCATGTGCGAGGTGAAGCTGTCGGCGTCGAAATTGCCGGAAAACGCGCCGGCATACCAGGCCGGATGATAAGCGGCAAAATAATCTTTCCCGTAGATCTGCTCCATTTTTGCGATCCAGAGCTTGGCCATGCCGAACATAATCGCGTAGGGAAGGAATTTTTCAAATATGTTTTCCTTTTCATTGAATTGCGCGCGGTACTTTTCCGCGGTTTCCATATAAAGTTTGAAACCTTTGATGCGCCAGTTGAGTTCCGCGCCGCTTGCCGTCCGTTTGGGCATCAACAGGCCGAATGTCAGCAAGATTGCCGCCGACAAAGCAAGCGCGGCCAAAACCATTACATTTGCCAAACCGGCGGTTGTTATTGCTCCAGAAAACAGAATTATCGCAAATACCAAAAAAACAATTTTTAACGTCAGGCCGCTTTGGTAAATCAAATTCTTTGCCTTTAATGATTCAAGGGCGGTTTTTTTGATTTCGGGCAAGTCTTTGTAAAAATTATTCTTCAATTTCGAAAGCAAAACGCTTTGTTCTGTTCCAAAAATCTTATCAATAAGAACAGCTTCTGGCTTGCCAAGTAACGTGGAATTTCCGCCGGTAATATTCAGGCGGAAATCCTGTTTTCCAAATATTCCCGATTTCGGTATTTCCTCTATTGTAATGTATTTTTTTACCGCCAGATCGACAATGGTCGCTGATATCAGTGAATCGCCGAAACTTCCATTCCTGTACAATAAACCCATTTCCATCGGGGTCATATTTTCCGGGATTTCAAATTCGGGAATTATGGTTTTATTGATAACGGGATCTTTGCCGTATTTATTCCAAACGCAAAAACTTAAAATGAATGCCATTAACGGAATCAGAAACCAAAAATAATCGCCGTACAATTCAATAAAACCGGGTTGGTAAGGTGTTGTGTTTCCTTTTGGAAAAGTCATTGACGCGGTGATCCCGATATGGGGATATATCATTTGTTTTGATTCGATGCGCAGGGTATTATTTTTTGTCCAATCGTGGTTTTCCAGAGGCGTCTCCTTAAAATTTGGATTGCCGCTGTAAACATAGGTTTCGCTGTTGGTTTGGTTGATTCCATCGGGAAAAACAATGTCCACGGAAAATTTTTCGATATCGATGTCCCAAAAATTTCCCAATATATTCCAATAAAGCTCATCGAAATCGGCGTTGCCGTTGCGGATTGCGTTTTTAACCAAATATATGATTTTATATTGGTTAACGCCGGCGACGGTTTTATCGGCATCGCCGATTTTCCAGGTTACCGTGTGGTTGAAATTGTCGGTGATCGCCGAATAAGGGATTTTGTTGCCGTCGAAATCGGTGATTCCAGCCAGCTCAACCGGCGTCTTAATGGTTCCTTTTTCGGTTTTCGCTTGGGTTGGAATGATGCGGAAAATCCCATGCTTGTCCGGCAAGTTCCCGCAATCGGCGATAATCTTTTCCTCGACCAAAAGCGACGAATCCTTATTGACGGTAATCGTCGATTGGAAATCCTTGATATACCAATCCGTGATTTGCGCGTTATCGCGCGCTTGCGCCAAAAATGGCAAAAAAACGGAAACGATCAATAAAATAAATATTTTTAATTGGTATTTCATTTTTTTGGTTTGTGTATTTCATAAAAAATATTGAATCCCGTCAATTTCATGATCCAAGTTTATTGATTTACAAGTTTTCCAACAACCGGATATTCGGTAAGTTGGGATTTGGAGTGCTGGGTGTTGAACGCGGCGGTGAGGTCTTGGCCGACATTGTGGCCGCGATGGGCGCCGTTGATGAATATCGAGCTTAAATCGTAGACAATGCCGTCAACGGCGGCATAGGCGGGACTGCCGTTTTTGCCGTCGTATATTGCCAATTCATCAAGGGTGAACGTTTTTAGATCATTATCGGCGGTTTGCGCGGTTTTTTTGATATCAACTCCGTTAGTTGGCGCGACCGGCGCGCTTTTTTGGTAGAAAAAACCGACGTAGGCAAAAAAAATGATAAAACCCGAATAAATCATAACAAGCGAAACCAGGGAATTTTGATTCCATTTGCGATTGCGCATCAGCGCCATGCGAATTGCCAGGAAAGTGTGAATCGAGAACGCGGCCAAGCCGATGGGCGTCAGAATATTCGAATGCAAATCAGCTGATAACTGTTGGTTTATGAAACCCTTGGTCATCCCGAAGCCGCTGATGAAAAACAAAACAATCGTTATCAAGAGCGTCCAAGCCGCGAAACGGTCGATTTTTACTAACCAACATTGGAAGCTGTTTTCCATTGATTTTTTTGTTATTATTACACCATTCTAGCAAAAAAATGCCTTATAGGCGAAATATTGAACAGTATTGCTAAATTTTGCGATCGCAAAATTTAGCAATACTGGCGATTATGTAAATTTTGCGATAGCAAGGAATACATAATTAAAACCAGTTGATCGAGGTCGCACCTCGGCTCCGCCAACTGGCGGATACGCCGAGGAACGACCTCAAATGCGAATAATCAAATGTTGAGGATTGAATTCCCAAAAACATCAATGTTTATTTGATGAAGCCGCCGGCTTGGAGGTTCCAGAGGGTTTTGTAGATGCTTTTCTTTTTACGGATCAAGCCTTGGTGCGTGCCTTCTTCGGCGATGCCGCCGCTGTCCATCACGATGATCCGGTCCATTTTGCGGATGGTTGAAAGGCGGTGCGCGATGGCGATGGTGGTGCAATTTTTCATCAGGATATCCAGCGCGTCTTGGATCATGGCTTCGGAATGGGAATCCAGCGAAGATGTGGCCTCATCCAAAATCAAAATTGGCGCGCGCTTCAAAATCGCGCGCGCGATGGCCACCCTTTGCCGCTCGCCGCCGGAAAGTTTTACTCCCCGCTCGCCCACCAGCGTTTTATAAGCAAGCGGCATGGTTTGCACGAATTCGTCGCAGTGGGCCAGTTTGGCGGCTTCGACGACTTCTTCATCGGAGGCATCGGGCCGGCCGTAGCGGATATTTTCCATGATCGTGCGATGGAACAGTGTCGGATCCTGGGGAACCAGGCTTATATTCGCGCGCAGGCTTTCTTGGGTGATTTTCTGGATATTCTGGCCAACGATCAGGATTTCGCCGCTCGCCGGATCGAACAACCGCAAGAGCAGTCCGGTGAGCGTGGTTTTTCCGGTTCCCGACGGACCCACCAGCGCCACTTTTTCGCCGGCGGCGATAGCCAAGTTCATGTTGTCCAAAACATTGCGGGTTTCATGGAAAGAAAAAACTACATTTTTGAATTCAATTTTTCCCGTAACTTTTTGCAGATCCTTTGCATTTGGAATATCGCGGATATCGTGCGGCAAAGCCATAATCTCCACCATTTCTTTGGAATCGGCCAGCCCTTGGTAAATACCCCGGAACATTCTATTAACGCCCCACAACTGATTGGCGATGCCGATAATGTAGGTTTGAATTAAAACAAATGTACCTACCATCGCCTGGCCGTTTTGCCATAAAATAATGGCGTAATAAAACGCGGCAAATTCAACCGCATAAATCAATAATTGCTGGCCAATGCTTACTGAATTTGATAATTGCCAGGTAAATAAAGTTTTTTGTGCTAGCTCGTTGGATATATTTTTAAAATTTGTTGATTCGCGAAAATAACCGTTGAATAATTTAATCGATATGTAATTTATAATGCTGTCGGACAGATGGCCGGTGGTTTTGGAATCGGCGAGCGCGGCGGCGATATCGTATTTCACCTTCCATTGCGAAAAAAATACATTGAAAATTATCACGATTATCGCCCATGCTGCGATAATCATCGATATTGCCGGAGCTACGAAGGCGGTAATAATTACAGCCCCAATAACCGTGATCGAGATCGGAATTAAATTAAAAATTAAAATATCAAACAGTCCCTCAAAAGAGCGGCTGAACCGATTAACTTTTTGCACCAGACTGCCGGCAAAGTTATTAACGAAAAAATCGCGCGAATGAAGTATCAAATAATCGAAAGCATTTTGTTTCAGTCGCGCCATTACTCTAGCTTCGATTATTGTTAATGTGAAGCGCGCAATAATGTTTAAAATCCAAATTATTCCGTGGATTATTGCAACCAAACCAATGATTTTGATTAAATTGGCAATATTTGGAGTAGATTCGCTTAGAGAATCAAAAAAAATTTTATAAAAAACCGGAACCGACAATTCAACTACTTCAATAAACACAAATGACGCGATACAAACCCAAAACAGCCGTTTTTGCGGCTTGATTCCTTGCCAGAATTCTCTAAAAACCATTTTTGTTGTGACTTTTGGGTAGTTGTTCATGTAAATAAACCGCCCCGCGAGGGGCTGATGAGTCAATTGTAGCATTAAAGAAGCCTATAATACAAAAAAAGCCCATGGCTGGGCGGCGCGGTGAAGAAAAACATTGAAAGTTAGGGTAAGGGCAGACGGTAGGTTTCGCCGGATTTAACTTGGTAATTGATCGGCGCGGCCATTGTTTCCAGGGCGACGGGAGCGGTCGAATTGGATTCGTTCGATTTGGATATCAAATAGCTGAAAAAAACTACCCCAAGGATGAAATTGCCGGCGATCAAGGCAATAAAATATTTGTTTTTGTTGTTTTTTGCGCCAATCGTTTTATCTGAAAAACTTTCCTCTCGCGGAAATTTATTTTTTTGGTTGAAATATTGGCTGAAATCGATTTCGCCGTTTTTTTTGATATCGATGCCCATTGTTTCCGTAAGTTGATTTATTTTTCCCATCTTCCCCAGAGCGAATAGCTTGCTCCGGTATTTTCCATTTTGCTGGCGCCGATTGTGTATTCGCAACAGCCCTTGCCTTCGCAGGTATTTCCGTTCTGGCAATCCTGGTCGCAGCAAGGCTCGTAGAAATAGTAATGGGCGGCATTGTTCATTGGATCGAGAGGCATCTGGCTCAAGATTCCCTGTTCGGTTACGAGGCTTGCCCAAATTCCGCTCGCATGGCACCAGTCTTTGCCGGTACAGCCTTCGGGAGCTCCCGATTGCTGGCAGCCGCAACCGGTGCTGCCGATGCTGCCGTCGAATGCCGCGTCGGAAGGAAACTGGCCGGTTCGCTCCCAATGCATGACCAATGCTTTTTCGATTGTTTCAATATCCTGTTTCCTGCTCGCGTCGCGGGCGTTTGCCCTGGCCCCCTGCATTCCAACCATTACCATGCTGCTTAGCAGGCCAATAATGGAAATAACCACCATCAATTCGATGAGAGTGAAGCCTTTTTGATTTGTGTTTGCAAATAATCCGCTCATTTCCAGTTTGTTGAAATTGTTGATGCTATTTATAAATAATACTGGATTAACAAACCGCTGGCAATGCTGATTCCGATCAGTAACGCGATTATTCGGACCACATTCATTCTATTTTTTTCTTCCTTGATTAATACTAAGATTCCCAATCCCGCGCTGGCGCATAAGCCGGAAATGACCGCGCCATAGGAAATCAATCCTTGTAAATACACTTCGGTGATCGCTACCGAGGCCGCGCAACTCGGAATCAAGCCGATGAACGCGGCAAGTACTGGCGCTAAATAAATATTGGAATCAAACAAGCTGATGATCGATTGGTCGCCCAAGCTTTCGATGGAAATATTTATCGCCAAGCTGATAGCCAGGATAAAGAAGAATATTTTTAAGGTATGAATGATCGGATGGAACAATATTTCTGCCGGTTTGAATTTTTTGGATGTCGCGCTAGCGCTGTGGCCGCAACAAGCCTGTTTTTCCAGAGCGGTTTCGTGATGATGGTTTTTGTCATCCTTCCCACGGGAATAGTCGGCGATGTGGTCGAAGACCTTTTTGTTGCTTTTTCTGAACGCGAAATCAATGGCGTAACCGCCAATAATAGCAATGGTGAATTTTGTCAGCAGAAGCGGCAAGATGATCCCGGCTTTGCCAGGCTGGGATAAAATCAAGGGCAGGGCTTCGTCGGAAGTGGAAATGTAGACCGCCAGCAAAGTTCCGGTAGTGAGCAGCCTTTGCGTGTACAAAGCCGTGGCGATTACCGAAAAACCGCATTGCGGGAATATTCCCGCAATTGCGCCCAGCAACGGCCCGGCCGGGCCGGAAATTTTCACTTTGGAAATGATGCGATCGCCAAATTTATATTCCGCCAGTTCAATGCCGATATATATCGCCAGCAAAAGCGGCATCATTCCCAATGTTTCAAAAAATGTTTCCTGGATTATTTCTAGCATGATCAAAAAAATCAAATTATATTAAAATGCGGCCATTATTTCTTTTTAAACCAAAAATAACCGCAATACAAGCGAAGCCAAAAATTATGAGACCGATGACTGTAAGCCATCGGTCAAGTTCATTATCTTGGAGGTGGAAGAATATTCCATTCCTCCGATTTTTTGGGAAGCAAAAATCGTATTGTTTCCCATCGATACATTCATCCCGTTTGATAGCGAGATGACTTGCGTGCCCCTTTCGGAGGAATCCAGGCTTTTTGCCGCTGCCTTGATATCTTCGATTGGGCTCGCATCGGTCATGTTGGTGATGAATGCCAGCAAGACCAAAATCAAGATTTTCTTCATTGCAATTCCCTTTTTATGAATAGATGATAGCATAAAAATAGGATTTTGTCAATACTACAAAATTCCCCGGCGTTTCATTTCCCAGAAGCATTTGGCAGTTATTTGGATGTCGGCGGCGGCGTTGTGGGCATCGGCGAATTCCGTTCCGAAAAGCTGGCGGTGCAGTTCCGAAAGTTTGGGCCATTTGTAGCCGTAGCGGTTTTTCAGAGCGCAGTATTCGGTGGCGCATTTCATGGTGCAGATTGAATTTTTCCCGGCCAGATGGTTTTTCATGCCGTTGCGCAAAAATTCCGCGCCGATGATTTTTTCGTCGAAGCTGATGTTGTGGCCGATAATGAATTCCGCGCTGGAAACCGCGTCCTTGAATTCCCGCAGAACGCTTTTTAACGGATGCCCTTCATTATCCGCCTTTTGGGTGGTAATGCCGTGGATTTTTGCCGCGGCCTCGGGAATAAGGAAACCTTCGGGTTTGATAATGCAGTTTTTAGATGATATTTCCTCACCCTCATTGTCGTGAAGTATCCAGGCGGCTTGCACCATCCGGGGCCAATTGGCCAAATTTTCAACCGGTTCGTTCCATCTTAAAGGTAATCCGGTGGTTTCGGTGTCAAAAAATAAGTACATAGGCGTATTTTCAAATTTATGCTACCTGGATATTTTATAACGATCGGATGCATCCCACAACCGGGCATTGCGCAACAAAAAAGCCCTTTTGGGGCGATTCAGTTTGCGGCTAAGGCGATTTTTTTCAATCTGGGCCATTTTTTTATTTCCGCTTCGCGCTTCAGGGCTTCTGAGCGCGTCGCAAATTGTTCGGTATGGATGATCTTTGCAGCTCCCCGCGAAACGGTGTAATGCCCGCCTTTTTTATGTTTGTGTTCTTTGAGCCTTCTTGCCACGTCAGTGGTAATGCCGGTGTAAATGCTTTTATCGCCGCATTGCAGAAGATAGACAAAGTACATATCAATATGCTTTTGCGAAAAGCACTCTTTTTTCCGACGGTTTTCCTGATTTTATGCATTTGCCGCTTTCTTGCGGCTGGTCGAAGGGAATGCAGCGGATGGTCGCGCCGGTTTCTTTTTGTATTTGACCTTCAACCTCTGCTTCGCCGGACCAATGCGCCAGCACGAAATATCCATCGTCGATCGATTTAACGAAATCATCCCAGCGGTCAACGGTTTTTGTTTTTGTTTTTTGATCAGCGAGTGCTTTATTGTAAAGGTTTGTTTGGATATTATCCAAAAGGTTGGCAACTGATCTATCGATGTTATCAAGAGATGCTATTGTCTTTTCGCCGGTATCGCGACGGACAAGAACGGCATTGCCTTTGGAAATGTCTTTGGGGCCAAGTTCGATCCGTACCGGGACGCCTTTTTTCTCCCATTCGAAATATTTTTCCCCGGGCCGAATGTCGCGCGCGTCAACTTTTGATTTGATGCCGTTGCCATTGAGCAACTTATTTATTTCCTGTGCTTTGCCGATGACGGTTTCTTTGTCGGTTTCCGAAGGCGCGATGGTGGTTATCACTGCTTGGATGGAGGCGATTTTTGGCGGCAAGACCAATCCTTTGTCGTCGCTGTGAGCCATAATGAGCCCGCCGATCGTGCGCGTGCTTAAGCCCCAGCTGGTTTGCCAGCCGTATTGCGGCGCACTATTTTTGTCCAAAAATTTTATGTCAAAAACCTTGGCGAAATTCTGCCCCAAATTGTGCGCAGTCGCGAATTGCAAAGCTTTGCCGTCCTGCATCATTGCTTCCAGCGAATAAGTACAAAGAGCCCCGGCGAATTTTTCCGATTCGGACTTGGTGCCCGCGATCACCGGGATCGCCATAACGTTTTGGGCAAAATCTTTATATATCCCGAGCATTTGCCGCGCCCAGGCATCGGCTTCATTTTGGGTTTCGTGGACGGTGTGGCCCTCCTGCCATAAAAATTCGACCGTCCGCAAGAAAAGACGGGGCCGCATTTCCCAGCGCACCACATTCGCCCATTGGTTGATCAGGAGCGGCAAGTCGCGATAGGATTTAACCCATTTGGAAAACACCTCGTACATAACTGTTTCCGAAGTGGGGCGGACTACCAGCGGTTCATCGAGTTTTTTCCCGCCGGCGTGGGTGACCACGGCCACTTCCGGGGCAAAGCCTTCCACGTGGCTTTCTTCCTTTTTCAATAATCTTTCGGGTATAAATAATGGAAAATAAGCGTTTTGTACGCCAAGGTCTTTGAATTTCGCGTCCAGTATTTTTTGGGTGTTTTCCCACAGCGCGTATCCATTCGGCTTGATCACCATGCATCCGCGCACCGGGCCGTATTCGGCCAGGTCCGCGGCGGCAATTACGTCCAAATACCACTGCGAGTAATCTTCTACACGCGAAGTTATCTTTTTTTCCGCGAATTTATCATTGGGTTTGGTTGGGTTTGTATCGTTCATCATAATAAAATATATTTGCACAAAAAAGGCTCAAATACAACTTTAAAAATTGCAACTATTCAGTTTTCTTCGGTAATATTAACGCCTATACTTATTAATCGCGGATTCAAGAACCAGCCTCCCAAAATACAGAGACTGGTTCTTAAATCCGCTTTTTTCGAAGTATTTGAAAATCGCCTTCACGCCGGCAAGATTGCGGTCGAGCTCGATGGTGTTGTGGGTTGCCAGTTCCACGGTCATTGCCGGTATGTCAATTGAAGCGAGCCAGTCGGTGGCGTCGCCAGTAACTTCGTATTGGGTGAAAGTTTCCGCCGTTTTATATCCCGATGCTTTGGAATAGGCGTTCATCAAGCTGACGGTTTCGGGAAGCATATCATGGCCGCATTGTGAGCCGTAAATGGTATTTGATTGGCTGTGCCAAAAAATTACCGCGGCGGGATTATTGCTTAAAACAAATTGTTTTAAAGCCGCGCTTTCCGGTTCGGAGAACGCCGCCTTCCCCCCGCTCACCTCATTCCCCTTCCAAACCGCTTGCGCTTTCCAATTGCAGCCGAAGTTGCGGTTAAGATCAACTCCGTTGGCGTTGAGCCTTCCCTCTTCGTTGGATCCGGCGGAAACATCCGAAACCGTAAACCGCCCTTCCTTGCGGATCGTTTTAAATACCCCGTCAGGATTCAGAGACGGAATGACCGTTACGGTCAGTTTTTTTGGAATCGATTCGCGATTTTGATCAAGGTAATCGATCAATTCGTAAGCCAATATCACGCTGTTCCATTCATAGCCGCCGTGGATCCCGCCGATAAAAACAAGCAAATTATTTCCATTTCCGAACGTATATGACTGGATTTTGCGCCCTTTTGCAGAAAGCCCGATCGATTCAATGCGCGGATCCGCGATCTTTGGTTCCGCGGGCGGCGCGGCCATCTTGGCCGACGGCGGAGTTTCAATTTTGGGCGCGACAATTTTAGTTGTCTCTTTCCGCGGGGACGATAACAAAAACAATGCCGCGCCAAGCACGGCAACGCCAAAAACAGAGATTGCGGTCTTAATTCGAAATTTCATCTTTTATCCGGGCGGTGTATTTTTTGCTCCGATTATTTTGAATAATGATCGAAAATAGCTTTTATTCCGTCAAGATTTTTCCCCCATTCGGGGTCGTTGGCGGCGGCAAGAATAACGCCGATCGCGGGGACGTTATTTTTAGCAAACCAGTCGGTCATATCGCCGGATACTTGGTATGATTCAAAATTTTTGTGGGCGGGATAGCCCGAAGCTTTCGCGTAGATGTCGGTGATTGCTTGCGTTTCGGGTAGAATGCCGTTGCCGCAACTTGATGAGTATACCCCGCCGGCAGTGCTGTACCATGCGATCACTGCGGTTAGCTTGTGGTTTTGCGCGTAATCCCGGATCGCCGCGCTTTCCGGTTCGGAAAATGCCGCCTTCCCCCCGCTTACGGGCTTGTTTTGCCAAATGCCTTGGGCTTTCCAGCCGCAATCGAAGTTCCGGTTCAGATCCACGGATGTGCCATTGAAACGTCCCGAAATCCGCGCGTCTGGCGACGACGAAACATCGGCAGCGCTGAAACGCCCTGTTACGCTCACGACTTTGCTCAGGCCGTCCGGATTCAGAACCGGGATTACCGTTACTTTTACATTCACGGGTACTGCGTTTGGACTTGCTTTTAGATAGTCGATCATTTGGTAAGCAAGAAGAGAGGTGTTCCAGGAATAACCGCCGTGGATGCCGCCGACGAATAAGATTTCTTTTGTTCCAGTGCCGAAATTATACGCAATGATCTCGCGATTCATAATCGATTTCCCGATAATTGTTTCGCTTTTATTTATTGGTTCTACCGCTTGCGGTTCTTCGGGCGTTTTATTTTTTATCTGATCTTCAACTTTTGGAGCATTGTCGTTTTGCGCCGGGGTTACGGTTTCCGCGGGCAAATTAGCTGGCAATTCAGTTTTGTTTTGAGGAAGATTGGCAAAATAATATAAAATGCCGACTCCGACAATGACTGCAATGGCCAGTAGAACAGTATTTTTTTTCATGGTTACGATGTTGTTAGTGTTTATTTTTTATAATAGCATGAAATTAAAATATTTGCCGCGCTTCTTTATTTAAATAAGCATGATCCAGATACGGGATTCAGTCCCAAAGCTTTGGCGCTGGTTTTACAGATCGTTTCAATCGATGATGGTTTCGCGAAAATATGGTTTTCTTCGGGGATGGAAACGATCTCGGCGTTTTTGTCGGCGGTTTTCAAGAGCTCGTAGAAAGTATAGGACTGGTCGGGATTTATCGTCGTGTCCGCCATTCCGTTGATAATGATAACTTTTTGCTCGGGGGTTAATTTATTTACCGCGGCGGTAATCGAAGCCTGTTCGTACAATTTGGGATCGTTGGGGTCGTACAAATTGTTGAAGTGGACGTTAAACAGCGAAGTCCTCAAATAATTGAGCAACGTGCGCCATTCAAACACTCCGTTGATCGCGATCGCGCCGCTGAATTCATCGGGATGGGCGACCAGCGCCCGCGGAGCAAGATAACCGCCATAACTATTTCCTATCAGGTAGACCTTGCCTTTGAGATTGAGCTTGCGCTGTGTTTCCCGGAATGAATCATAAACATCGTTCACGTCGTTTTTTCCGACGTTATTGACCAAATCATAGGCCGTGCCATTCCCGTAGCCGTAACTTCCGGCATAATCCATTTTGAGGACAACGGCGCCTTGCAGCGCGAGCTGGTCGAGTACCCAATCGTAAACCGCGTAGCTTGGATAAGAATGGTAATCCTTGCCGATTTGCCGGAAGGGCCCGCCGTGCAACCATATCACCAAGGGGGTTTTGGGAGATGTTTTAAGGTCATTATTTTTTATTACGACGCCGCTTGCACCGTTTTTAAAAGTAACCACTTCTTTGGAAAGATTTTTGTCCGCCGCGGATTTTTTCAAGTTCAGCTCGTTGAACTTTTTCGTGTTCGGATCATATAAAACCGGCACCAGATTCGGCCCGGATAATTTGCCCAGTAAAATCTTTCCACCAAGCGGCCTCATTTCATACAAATATCCGATATCGGAGATGACCGAATTGAAATTGCGGGACGAAATGTCATAGGAATACAAATTCCAATTGAGAGGATTTTTTTTGTCGTTGCCCGCGACCAGCAAGGTGCTGTTGCCGGGGAACCAAATATCCAGGGCGGTATTGATCGCGTTGCCGCCGATCGTTTCCGCGGTGTTTAATGGCGATGACCGGATATCTGTTAAATCCATCAGCCGCGCGGCGGAAAATCCGCGGCTGTCTTCGAGGAAAGCGAAACGGCGGCTGTCGGGCGAAAACGCAAACAGCCGGTTTTCGTCAGTGAGCAGTTCCCAATTTTTCGGCGCGGAATAGCCAAACCGGTATTCTTTGACAATTTTATCCGTGAAATCCAGCAATATCGTGCTTTTCGTGCCTTTGTCCAGCGGCGCGAAGTAAGCGAGCCAAAAGCCGTCCGGCGAAAGGGTTTCGTTGGTAACATTATCGGAAACGCTTTTTCTCGCTAATTCCGAATTTTGGCTTAAATTGAACCGGACAAAATCCCTTTTTCCTTTGGAATCCGCGACCGTGGCGAAGATGACTTCATTTTTGTTATTCTTCGGCCAGTAGATGCTTTGTATGTCGTCGCTGATGGATAACTGCTTGCCAAAAGACCATTGGTTTTGGAAGTTCGAAGAAAAAAAATAACGGGTGATTTTTTCGGACTGGGTTTTCTCTGTTGTTTTGTAAATCACCGAATTTTTGTTCGCATTGTACCATGCCTGGTCGTTCGCAATGGCCAAATTATCGTTCGCCGGAAATTTTTTCTGGTCGGTTTTCACGCATGAGCAGCTATCCAAGTCGCAGTTATAATTTTTCAGCGCCCCGAACGGGCCCCAGGAAAGCAAAAGATTGTTTTCCGTGTTGGCGATCGGCTTGTAGTAATTATAGGTGAACGCAAAAGACGCCGCCGGGAAAAACGCAACCAATACGCCGCAAACGCCGCTCCAAAAAAGTTTGTTCATGGTCAAATAATTATTTTAGCCAGAATACCATCTATCCTTGAACTGCGCAATTTGTTTTGATGTATCACTGGAACAAAACACTCTTATATTTTAAAATCTGTAACTCCCTGAGGTCTTGCCTCAGGGTTACAGATTTCGAGGATTCCAAAGGGGTGCCCCCTTTGGTCGATCTGCAGGGTCAACGCCCTGCAGTATCGAAATTCATTTGGAAAATA
>Ga0172381_10002071_pt1 | contig 22766 bp, 41 predicted proteins | sample Leawel6488metaG_FD_119754 | JGI IMG/M metagenome (GOLD analysis project Ga0172381, IMG submission 119754) | Leachate microbial communities from a municipal landfill in Southern Ontario, Canada - Leachate well 64-88 metaG | ecosystem: Engineered > Solid waste > Landfill > Unclassified | place...
AGAAAGTTGAATTGTTATTTCTTTTTCAAATTTTTCAGTAACCAATCTACTAATTACATTTTCTGCACGTTCTACAATTGCTTCTTCGATTCGTTCTACAAGATCCTTGGATATGACGTTTCCATCTTCATCCTCAAAAATTTCTGATAAATTAAGTTCGATTTTCATAATTTACTCCTTACACATGGTTCATCTAATTGCACTTCCATTTTGCCACATTTCTTACAAATTCCAATGTCTTCAGATACATGATCATATAGCCATTCATCTGCCTGGACTTCCGGATCATCTACCTTGTAGAGTTCATGTTCTGGGTTAAATTCCCAATGTTTTTTATTGGTCTTGATGAACTTAACCTTGATTTCTAGATGGAATTTGCAAGCATACATCATCTTTTTGGGCACTCTTCCACTATATTCTGCTATAAATGAGCAGGAAGGGATATGGCTACATTTTGTAACACATTTGTAGGTTACTCTCATTTTTTCACCATTTTATTGGTTATTCTCATTGCATAGTTTGCAATCTTTCCACATGATTGAATAATACCAATATCGTTGCTTGTAATAATTTCTTTGCGCAATTCGGTTATTTCTCCTGTGAGATGTCTATAAATTGACATTATTGGAATATCAGAACCTGGAAATTGTTGCATTTCTATTTCCATAAGAACTGCAAATTTCATTATATCGTCTCTGACTATAATTTCACTGGTATCTATTTTGCAAACTTTATCTCCATACGAACATTCTACATAATTTTCTACAATTTTGACACAATCATTGCACGCTTTGCAAACATCCAAACTGATATCAAAATCTTTTGGACAATCAATTACTCTGATTCTTCTACAAATCATTTTAACATCCTATTTAGTTTGTTCCTGCATGCTTTGCATTCGTTTTTCATTACTGTTGTATCCTGGTCATACGCTTCGGGATCCTGATTCCAATATCCCCATTTTCCACATAATGACGTTCCACATTCAATCCAATGGTATTTTCTCCAATTAAATAATCTTACCCATCCACGACAATTCATATAAATGCAATCCCATCAATTCCAGAATCGTAAATCAAATCCATGTCCATTATTCTTGTCTTGAATCTTTTTGGCAATTTTCCATGTTTAACTGCATTATGTAAACATTTTCCGATTATCATTGCTTTTGGATATGGCAGATATTCTTCTTCCGTTACTTTCCTGATAGCAACATATACCATTTGACCAAGAATATTTAAATCAAGTTCAAATGTGCTATATTTCAAATTAGATCCTTCTGGTGATAAATTTGGTGTTTCTTCGGGAATATCAAATTTGTATCTTTGAAAACCTGGCATCTCTGGTTTAAATCGGAGCATTGCTTTCATGGCAGATTCAGCAATGATATCTTGCAATTTGTTTTTTCTTAAATTAAATTGTCTTAAATGTCTATCAAATTCTTCAATTCTATCCGGGTTATGATTTAACACCATATGAAAAATATGTGCCATTTCATTTGGAGAATTTTTCATATTATCATTTATAGGCGGGATTTCTACAAATCTGCCTTTTATAAACGAACCAATCAATTTTTTGTTTTCGTAAACAAGTTTCATTCAAAATCACCTGGGATCATTGCACATATACATCAACAGTGGACAGATCATTTCATCCACCCTGGCAGGAAACCCTTAATCCATGAGGTTATGTTCTCATATGAACCCCCACGGCTTTCAAAAGACGTTTTCATTCTAAATACCTGAAATGCTACATATGCTGCAAGTAATGCTACAATAACGACTACCCAAACTACTGGCTCCATTATTCACCCATAATAAGTTTTGTTGGTAAAAATTCTACACAAATCATTGCTCTATCGTCAAGTGTTTGTTCTAATTTTATGTTTTTACAAGGAATCAACTCTCCATTGATTTTTAACTGTAGATATCTTCCATCAAACCAAACATTGCATTCTGCTTTCGGTTCTTGTGACATTATCTTCTCCTATACATCGATCTGATAGCCTTTGCAGTTTCTTTTTGTTGCTTTGTAGGTTTACTATTGGCTTCAATTTCAATCTCCTTAAGCATTTTTGCCAATGTTTCTGTCATCTTTTCTGCAGCAATGGCACAATTATTATTAGCATTGTCCAATGCTTTCATTAATTCCGTATAATTTGATTTGCCCGCATATGGATTGTTATTTTGACCCATTTATTTCACCACATTTGTCATACTAAAATATACGTTATTGTAGTTTATAAAAGTATGTGAATATTAGAATGGTAAGTTAAAATTGCCCCAAAACAATTCTATGATAGCCATTCCCAGAATAAATTGAATTACACATACTACAGCAAACCCAAAGTAACCAAGTAGTCCAAATTCCCGGTTTATGTAACGGCTACACATGTTTATCATAACCATGAACATCATGATGAACGATGCCAGAATCAATGGACAAAAAATGTATTTGATTAAATATATGGCAAGATTAACAAACATTACAATCACGCTCCACAAATCCATACTTTTCTATGATAGTTATTCCCACATCTTTCCATGAGAAAGTTTCCCTGTCGAAATAAATTGATTTATCGTCTATCATCACATTTGCGCTGATTTTTCTACAATCGGCACCGTATTTTTCGATCAATTTTCTACAATTCACACCTACATGACAGAAATCAACATTGTATTCTTTGAGCCATCTGATCATATTCATCTCAGCTACTCCCACCCTGCAAGAATTGATGATAATACAAAAACCCATATTATGTAATGCATTGATCACTTCTACTGCTCCTGGTAGTGCAGGACCGGTCTCTGGCCAATATCCATCTTCAACAATGATCCCATCAAAATCTACACTTATAATTACCATTTTCTATACCTTGTATTTGTTAATAGTAGTCTTACTGAATCCAAAATGTTCGTGGCAGTCATCTACGGTAGAATCAGGGTGATCGATAAAGTATTGTTTGATCAATTCACCCTTTTCAGATTTTTTAATTGGTTCAATGGGCTGTTCATCGGGTTCGTGACCAATGGTGTATCGTAAAACCAACATTAATAATTCCATAGATACACATAACGCAATTGGTGGGACTGCATGACTTGCGCGTGATAAAATGTCAGCAGGACTATGCGCTATGTTAAATATAGTGGAAACTGCTGTAAATGCTACCAATACTATCCAGCCAAGATATACTTTGTTATTTGATAAATTACAGTATAAAATGAACAAACTGGATGCTACAAGTATCAGATCAAGATTCAGTGGAAACAGATATGAAAATGGCTCCGGTATACCTGCTTCCATTGCTGCTGCATTTAGATTGGTAAATGACAAAATAAACGCAGACATAATGATGATTGCTACAATTACACTGAATACGTAAAGGATTATTTTTAATAGATTCATGATTGTCTCTTGATTAGTGTAATCATCTTTATTTTCTTACCAATGGCATGTTCTCTCAATTTATCTTCTTCAATTGCTTTGTTAACCATTACCCTGGCTATATGCGTGCTACAAACGCATATATTTCTAACCACATTAATCAAATCCGTTTTCTTGATAGAATTATTGAAATCCATCAGATTATGCACTCTGTAATCGTTTCTCATGATTTCCACTACATCTCTTGAAACTGGTTGTTTCATCAATCGCATTTGTTGATTCCATCGCTTTGCCAAATACGGCATGTTATACAAAAGAAAATTTTCTACATCTTTTCCCACATCAAGGGTTTTGATGCAATCTACAATTCGTTGTGCTGGAAACTCTTTAGTCACAATTATACATCGACTACATAACAAATAAACTTACCTCATGGTTTATTTAAAAACTATTATATACCATTACGATCAACGTATATTCATGGTAAGTTACTGTCCTGTGTGTGGTTCACGGCTGTATCCTGCTGACCAAGAGGATGTAGAAAAATATGGGATTTGTGCATATTGCACTCCAAATCTCGAAGCACGAAAACATTTCAAATCTCATGTTTTTGTTTGCACTGTTCCAAAGGTATAATCATGGCATTTGTAAATGGCGATATAATTTTTGATTCTTATTACCAGGACTCCTTTATTTTTGATGAAAAGGTATGGGGTGTAACCTGCAGGATGTGTTGGGGTAGAATGCACAAGATTGGAGAAACAATCTGGAGAAATAATGACACCAATTGAAGAACAATTTCCACTTGCTACTGAATTGATTAAAACAGAAATTGCATCAAGAAGTTCTGATTTGAAATTGTATAGACATGTAATGAACAAAACGCCATTTTACGTTTTAAAAGCAATCGAACATCATTTGCAGGGAGAACAATAATGTTTAAAGTAGATTTAACCAGGCAACAGTATAAACTTCTGAAATCCGTAGATAATGTAACAGGTCACTGGAATAGGCAATCTGGCACCATAACCGTTACCTATGATGAATTGATGAAGGATGGAAATTATATTGGGAATGATCCTGTTAATGTAGAGGCATATATTTTTCATATGCTGGATGATTTGCATGGGTCTAAACTTCTTGTAGCACGAAATCTGTATAAATTGTTCCACAATGCAAGGCTTGGATTATGAAACTGACATGTAGTGATTGTTCGATGGGTCCATGCACAATTGATATGGTCAATTGCGAGGATCCGACAGATTTGACTGATTGTCCAGCAATGATATATTCTGGACAAGATTCTGGGGTAACTTGGAGGATAGTAGAATGATACCAGAAGAAATATCCAAATCTTGCAATGCAATTGTTGAAACAACAAAAGAAGAACTTTTGAATCATTTTGATAAAACTGTACTTGCAAATCCTGATAAACCAAAAATATTGATTACTGTGGGTTATTTGCAATCTATTGATGCAGAATGTGATCAGATTAGAATGTTATCTTGTTATGCAACAGATCCAGAATCAAAAGAAATTGCAGATAAGGTAATTGATGCATTAGAACATTGGATTGCATGGATAAAAGAATATACAGGCGTGGATGTTGTATTCATATGAGCAAATTTACAGTTTACGATTTTGATGATAAATTTATAACCGAATGTAAATGTAATACAATCTTCCCGGCATGTGGTGATATAATAATCATTAAACATTTTCCATATGTTGTATGTAAACGGTTATTTAACATTGATTATGAATCGGGTTATTGTGTTCCAGCAAAATTGTATGTAGAGCGTGTAGACGAAATTGTTACGGAGAGAAAATAATGCACTGTCCCTATTGTTTGGAACAAATGATAATGGTTCCTGGTCGCCGTGGAGATAAAATGTTCATGTGTAACAAAAACCATGAAATGGTTGTTGTATATGAAGACGATCAGGTTCATTATTATCAGAATAATACTGTTAATGAAATACCAAATGTTCTACAATGTCTTCAGAAATTGCGATATTTAGCAGAATCACATGGTATAACCAAGAAAAAGGTATGCCCGTTTAACCCAGATAACGATCCATCAATCTGTGCTAAATGCCCACTGGCATTAAAATCGGGTTATTGTATAGTATTAGATATTAGGGAGTTATTGTGACCAGTTATGAAAATGATAAATGTATAGAATCATATTTGGATAATATGGTTTTTTCTGAACAAACAAACATGCAACATTTAACTCAGATATCTGCTACAAATATTGATGAAACGGAACGTGCTATATGTATTTTGACAAGAATCCAATGTGACGGAACCGGGATTAAACATTGTAGTAAATTAATAAAAATATGGTTACCAAAATCGGCAGTTAAACAGATAAATGAAAATACTTTTGATGTAAATGCTATTATATTTATCAAAAGTCTTCAGTGGGATGGGTTATAAATGGATACAATATCCTTTTTTGCTGGTGTTCTGGTCATGTTTATTGTTATATGGATAGTATATCAGATATTAACAAGAAAACCAGAACAAATTGAATTGTTCGAAGAGCCAATCGACCATAGACCATATTGTCCTGTTTGTGAATGTTACAACATTACCCTGGTAGATGATCAGGCTGGCGTTCCCTGGTTAAAAGGTCATATTGACGATCTTGATTATTACAGATGCAATCGCTGTGGGCATCGCTTTGCTGATGAGGATTAGATGCTTGGTTGTCATGGAATTGGCTGTCCCCATTCTCCTACATGTGCCAGGGTTGGAAAGATTCCAAGATACCCAAAACTTCCCATTGATCGTGTAGGATGTAGCAAATTTGTAGAAAAATCTTTAACTTCTTCTGATGAATAAATTGGGTGAGAATTAGATGCCACCATTGAATCGAAAGTTTCTTTATACATCAAAACAAGAAAAACTATCGATACCAGATGAAATTCTTGGAAATGGTCTGCGTGAACGAATAAGGATGGTGCAACATATGGAAAAAACAAAAAATTGGATTAAAATCAAAGCAGATGTAGTAGACAAATCGGAAAAGCAATTAAAAATACGTATCAGGCTGGATAGACGCGGATATGTAGTAGAATTCCCGTTTGCTCCCATTCTTGAAATGTGGATACCAAGAGAATCTATTGAGAAGTCAGGTTACCTATACCTGGTAGACAAGGATGTATTCACAAAAGCCACACAGAAGCCACTGGAGGACATGAGAGAGGCACTTATTATCAAACATGGAATGCTATCATCTCTTGTGATAAATGATGTTACCGTGGCATATCCGGAACTATGAATGAAATTTTGGAACGACTATACTATCTGGAAAATTTAATTATTCTTCAGAGAGTAAAGATTTTTGACATGCTTGAGGAAATCAGGATTGCGAGTTATGGATTGTAAGTGGAAAAATTATCATGGGGAATGCGATCTTTATTCTAACCAGACCAAAAAGGATCCCATTCTTGATAGGTTGAATTGTGACAATGATGGAAATTGTATTGGGGAATGTGAGGAACAATGCTTGTAGGAAAGATTTATTGTCCTGATATAGATGGAGAACAGTCTCCGTATTGGTTCAACATGTATATCAATCTGAAATGTTGCAAATATTCACAGGTTCTTCCAGTTATTCATTTTGAACCGGATGGATCTGTTTCCCCTGGTATGATTGGCAAAGTTATTTTCAGATCCAGATGTTACATACCCCCCGAAATAGATATTGCATGCAGTAAAATGTCTGATACGTATAATGCAGCATTTGCTACAACAGGCGATCATTCACAATGGTTTAAAGACCAAATACTGGTTCTTTAAATGTATTCTATTATTTTGTCAGATCCTCCATGGCCGTATAAAGATAAAGCGTGTGCAGGTAAGCGTGGTGCAAGTTTTAAGTATCCTTGTATGTCTATGGACGAATTGACTGGCATGCGTGGCTACATAGATGAAATTGTAGAACCAGATTCAGTTTTGTTTATGTGGTCTACTGCTCCCATGATCGGGGAATCGATACATCTTATGAACGCATGGGGCTACACATTCAAGACGTTTGCCTTTGTTTGGATTAAAACAAATAAAAATGGCATAAATCATTGTCTTGATACCGGCCAACCGGTTATGCTTGCTACATATATCACAGCCCAGGGTGATATGTTCACATATGGAGATTTCATGGGCATGGGACATTACACAAGGTCAAATGCTGAATTTGTGATACTTGGTATACGCGGTAAGGGTTTGAAACGTGGAGATCTGTCAGTTCATCAGGTAGTGATTTCTCCTATCAGAGAGCATTCAAGAAAACCAGATGAAGTAAAAGAACGTATTAAATTGCTTTATGGTGAGCAGAAAAGGATTGAATTGTTTAGCCGTGAACCATTTTCGGGATTTGACCAACATGGGAATGAAACCGATAAATTTAAATCATCTGTGTGATAATATAGTAGTGTAGCACTAATCTGCTACCAAGAAATGTTTGGGAAAAATTTGGTTCTGGCAGTGGAGGTCAAATCTCCGCTGGCAGATTCCCCCATCCGTTTAATTTCCCCAATCAAACGGTATTCAGTCCGGTAATGCGGGGAGAGTTGGGGTGCTGTGAATTAATCGGTAAATAAACAGCCGAAAATGCAATAACTTGCGTCCGACGAAACATGGGCGTCGTTAAAAACTATGAACAAAGGTGAGGGAAACCTCGCCTTGCTTTACCCCCTGTAATTAAGCATTCAATATACTGCAGTCACTGTTGAAGAACTGGTGATATTATATTAAGGCGGTGCAATTCCGGCCAGGGGGACTGTGACCCAAATGGGTTATAAAACGGGCCGGAAGGCTATGGTAAGCAGTTTATCATAGACGTATGATAAAAGATGGTGGTTCGAATCCACCCTGGTCCATTCCTGACCATAAGTAAGCATCATAATAATCAAGTTGATCGCTTGTTAAAAGGTGCTGAACGTGCGATGGTGAGCATGCAAAAGTAGCCGGATAAGTATCAATTAGTAGATATGCCTGGCATACAGGCGGGGAAGGGTCGTAACCTTCATCTGGCTATAACCCGAAACTGCTGACCGTGTAGAGTCATGACAGGAGTAAGGTTAGACATGGAGGATAGACTCCAAGCGCAATCCAGAAGTGGCGTTAGGTTCTGCAGGACCGGCCCGTTCGATTCGGGCACTGGATATGTTTACTTAGTACATCGGAAGTATGCTACCCTGTCACGGTAGAGAGATGGGTTCGACTCCCATAGTAGACGTCCCTGTCTGAAGCAGGGCGCTGGCCAGCGTATGGTTAGTAAATCTGATTGGCGCTGAATTGGCCAAAGCGAACATGAAATAGAATAATGCATCAATGTTCTATGGAGTGTTTCCCATTGGGATTGCAGGTTCGATTCCTGCATCAGATATCAGCACTTCCGAGGTTCTATTGCAGAACGACATGTGCATTCTTGGATGAAACGGATCGGTCCAAGACGGTGATCTATGACCGTGACGAGCAGGTGAATCTTCCACCGTAGGAGCATAGATAAGAAGAGGATACCGCACAACAGGTTGACACAGGTGAAAGAGCATCTGAAGAACGAGATGGGTAGCAACAATTCACTCGTTTAAACATTCCGGAGGTATCCAGGTTGCATAATAATTGTAAACCCTATACCGATCAAATAGGGCAATTGTAACCGAAACTTGGTAGACCCGTGAAGGGTTTGATAATTTCAGGGTGGGTTCGATTCCCACATCGGTTATTGGCCAGGTTTAAACTGGTGGGTAGTCGTTATGATTCCGTTCTGTTCCAACTTGTCTCCATCAAAAGGGATATAATCCCTTTTACCAAAAGTTAATACTCTTCTTACACTATTTATATTATGAAACTTTTTGCGCTTGCTATAGCATTACTTATGCTGGTAACGGCTGTTTCTGCAAATGTTACCCAGAAAGAACTTGTGATTTCCGGAGAAACACCAAATTTCTATGGGGTATTTACAACCAATGAATCGGAAATTTACGTTACAGGTTACCCGACATCACTACAAAAGACGCTTAATATCCTGAATTCTATTGATATTGGTGGTAATTTTTCAACTGTTGTTGTAACTGGCAGCATTCTCACATAACTATTTTATATTCTTATTGCGCTACTTTAATACATGCCTCTTAAAAACAAGGGTATTAAAGGATGCACTTTGTGTCAGAATCCAAAGATATCAAATATAACAGATCCTATTCTATTCGATGCAGAAATGTCTCATAAAGATCTGCATGAAAAATTAAGAATACAGAATGGTTACATGGTAGAGTTGACTGATATAAAAGCACATGCCAGGCATATCTTTTTTGAACCTGATAATACCAAAGAACTTCAGGATACCAAATTTTCAGAAGTCAGTACAAAAAAAACAATAGAATTGGTAAATGAAGAACTGGCTTCATTGTGCGTATCACTTGATACATACCGTTCAAATGGGATGGATGCTACACTTGAATTCTCAAAGATGCAGAAAACCAAGATTGAACTTTTGAATATCAAAGCAAAGATCGAAGGAGAAATCAATGATAATGTGATCATGGTCCCATCCTGGTTAAAAGAGATGGAAGAGCATGACGACTCTTAAATTTCATGACAAACCTCTCACTCTTTTTAATTTGGCAAAGGTGGTGCTTGGTTATAGTAAAATTACCGAAAAGCACCGTGTTGTCTGGTGTGATCCTCTTGAGCGCAATGTAAAGAAATTTAATCGTCATTTGTATCTCAAGCCAAGAGGAACTTACAAATCAACGATTTATACTGTGTCTTTTGTAATCAATTATCTAATCCAGGATTGGTATAAACACAATGGAAAATTCACAACACCAATTCTTGTTACATCTGCTACAAATGAATTAGCACAACAGTTTGTAGGAGAAATTAAGCAACATCTTGTAGAAAATGAGAAGTTGCATGAAATATTTGGTTACAATCCAGTTAAACGAGAGAATCAACAGGAAATCTGGTTATATCCCAGAGTAGTTAAGAAAGAACCAAGTATCAAAGCAAAAGGTGCATTATCGGGTATAACCAGTGAACATTATGGCCTGATTATCTGTGATGACCTTTGTTTTGATGATAAAACAGAAATTCTTACAAATGAAGGGTGGAAATATTTTAAGGATCTTAACAAAAATGAAACGGTATTAACTCTTGGTAAAAATGGAGAGGCAGTTTATCAATCTCCTATGCGTTACATAGAAAAAGAACATAATGGTGAAATGATTGGCATTGAACATCAAACATGTGAATTTTTAACAACACCAGAACATAATGTATTATTTAAACATTATAGATATCCAAAATACAATTTAGAACGTGCAGATTGTATATTTGGCAAATATGGATATCTTAAAAAAGATGTTATATGGAATGGCAATGAAATAAAAACTGTTACAATTCCAGAAGTAATTCATGATAATAATTTAAAAGAATCTGAAAAGGTAATAGATGCTGATTTATTTTTTGAATTTCTTGGAATATACATTGCAGAAGGAGATTTAAATTCAAGACATGGTAATAAATATAACGCTGTTAGATTGAGTCAATCATTGAAGCACAAAGATGTATGCGATTACATAGAATCAATTCTTGATAGAATGCCGTTTAAATATGGTATTTATGTCAATAAAGAGAATTCAAATCAATATACAATAAGTTCTACCCAATTGGCAGAATATTTAAAACAATTTGGAGTTGGATCGCTTAATTTGTCAATTCCACAATTTGTAGTAGAATCTTCTACCAGACAAATAAAATTATTTTTACATGGCCATTGGATGGGCGATGGTGGAACGTCAGATGGTGGGGGCAAATTTTATCATACATCTTCCAAAAAACTTGCAGATGGATTACATGAACTTGTATTGAAATCTGGTAACATTTCAAATGTATCTGAAAGAGAATACAATACCATTACACCAGCAGGAACATATTATAATGGTATATCTTATTCTGTTCACGAATTTAAAGAAAATTCAAAGAAATCTGTTCCATATATAAGACCAAAAAACTGGTATAAACAAAATTACAATGGCACAGTTTACTGTGTAGAAGTTCCAAATCATATCATCTATGTTCGCAGAAATGGTAAAGGATGTTGGATGGGTAACTGTAACAGCGAGGATCGAGAATCGGAAACTATACGCGAAAAGAAAAAGCGTTGGCTACAAGATCTTATCTCTATTCTTGATCCAGATGGACTGTTGATAGTGATAGGAACACGATGGCATGGAGATGATTTGTATCAGCAAATTATTGACAATAATGAAAAATTGCCAGAATCTATGCGTTATCATATCGAAGTAGAAGCAGTTATAGACAAAGATGAAAAATTGTTATTCCCTACTATTATTGACTACATAAGAATTGCTGCACTTAAGATTGAAAAGGGTCTGGTAGAATTTTATTCTCAGTATATGAACAATCCACTTCCATCAGAAACACAGTTGTTTTCAGTAGAAAGGATGTTATTTTATGACGAAGCCCAGGAATCGCTTGACAAAGAGTATAATTTCTGTTATATGGACCCTGCCCTTGGATCCCTTGCTGAAGGTAAAAATGATTATATTGTGGTGTTATTTGGTGCGAGGAAAAATAAGCGTGTCTATATAAGAGATGCAATTATCACCAATACCACAACTCCTGATGCAGTAATAAAAGACATGAAAATATTATATGAAAAATACAAGTGTTCTTATGCCGGAGTAGAATCAAATGGTTATCAGACATTGTTTGCAAAAAGTGTAAGAGAACAGGATATGATAGTCAAAGAAGTCAGATCAAGTAAACCAAAGCGGGTAAGGATTGAATCGATTGAGCCAACAGTTGCTTCTGGCAAAATTGCATTCAGAGATGACTGGAGGATACATTATCCACTTCTGATAGAGCAGATGGTAATTTACCCGGTTGGTAAGCATGATGATGTTCCTGATGCCGTCCATGGGCTTGCATTGACAGGTTCAAATAAGTTATCTGGAGTAAAGAAAGAATCTTTGCGTGGGTTAGTATCATCAAAAAGTAGTTTGTTACGAGGTAAGATAAGATGCCGGAAATAGTTACATATAACAAAAAATTGATTGCAGGTGTAGCAGGAATTGAAAGACTTGAATTGAGAACAGAAGTAGGTCCATATCGGTCATTGGACCAATCAAATCGATTCAAACTGTATCAGCAACTATCAGTTCTTACTCCACATATTTTTATCCCCATGATCAAGATGAGTCTTACAATTATCAAGGGATTGAGGATTGTTTGTAAGAATCCAACGAAACAAGCAGAATATGAACAGTGGTCAAATGCTATCAATCTGCGTAACAAAATACAGATGATGGTATTCCTGTTATGTAGGGATGGCACATATATTGCTTCGATTACAAATAAAACAAAACCAATGTTTGATTTTGAACCAACTCTTATGCAGCATGTTTCTATCTATCCTGTAGGTTACAATCCAAATTTGGGCACAACTGTTGTGTTATCACCACCATTTGATAGAATCATTATCAATGAGGGAGTAGAAGGTTCTGAACAAGAATTAAAACGTGAAAATTCCATATATGGAGCATTATACCCACGTATTGGTGTAATTAGCGATAATAAAGGCAGGGAAACATATGGTATCTATGGACAGTCTATGTTGGACAGTATTGAGAATACTCTTTACGATTATCTGGATATTACCAAAGGGTATGCAAAATTTATCAAACGGTATGGGTATGGTCGTTATCATATTGATTACACCGCTCTTGAGGAATTTATCAAAGAAGGGGATATCGACCAGGCAATCGAGTCTCTTGATAAGTTATCTGAAGAACATGCAATCATAGAAGAAAATGAAGACATTATTGGTGCTGGTTTTAAAATCCATGAACTTAACACTGGTGGATCCAATCCGAATATCACTGAATACAAAGAATCACTTGAAAAAGATATACAGATAGGTCTATTACAGGCTCCATTAACGATGGGAAGGGCTGAAGGAACCACATTTGCATCAGGCTACATATCAGAAGAAGATCGTATGATCGCTCTCGAAGGTATTCAGAATATTGTAGCAGATATTGTAAATAATGAAATCATAAGACGCCGTGAAAATGCACAGATTGGTCAAACAATTGATGTAGGTATAGAATTTGAAGAACTATCAAAACCAAAAATAGAGTCAAAGGATCTTAACACTGCTTGCACCAGTGGATGGATATCTATTGAGGAATGGAGGAGAAGATCGGGATTCCCTGCAGATAGAAATCCAAATGAAACATACATGTTACAGCAGTCACAGCAAGGTGTAGAGCCTACCGAAAATGGCACATCGACTACAAATAATGATACCAAAACAGCACAACCGAAAACAAATACGCCAAAATCCCAATCATCATTAAATACTACAAAGTAAAACAAGTATATATGGCAGACTTACCAGTAGCAACCATTAAGCGAATCGTGAAGAAATTTGACCGTGAGGTTAGAGTTGGGGAAGATGCAACCGCAGTGATCATAACTGCATCAGAACTCATCATTGCCAAGATTGCAAAAGAATCTACGGACCTTGCGAAGTATGCAGGTCGCAAGACTATCCAGGTCGCAGACGTAAAGATGGCATGTAAGAAACTCGGATATCCAACCGAGTAAATCTATTTTTATATTACTGGTGCATATCTTTAATGGATGGCATCTAAAACGGACGAAGTAAACGGATATTGTAATGCCGTCTACGGAAAATCATACCATGAGATATTTGGGTTTGATAATCTTGATAGCAGCGATGTAGAACATAATCTCATTAGCGTTAAGCGAAAAAACGATTTTATACAATCTACTACCAATCTTAAAGATGATAAAGTAACTTTTCTTTCAATATGGAGATCATATTGGAATTCTGTAGTTGTAAAACAGCCTATACTTTGTGAATTGTATGCTATGTGCGCTATGTCTCAATTGATGAAACATATTCGTGTTATCAGGTCTGGAGGTGTGGAAGATGATATCAGAATCCATATTTGTACAATTATGCCATCAGGAACAGGAAAATCTGAAGGTAATGATGTATTGGCTACATTTGCCAGACAAATGGGACTTATATATTCAACTGTAGACAAATACAACGATGCATCATTGGTAGGATCGGTAAATCGCCAAGCCATTGATTTTAATGTAAAACACAATAAACGGCCAGGTGATATGGATTACATGGATCCTGACGAAAAAGGTATTCTTCGGAGATCTGATATAGTTGTGTTTGATGAAGGAGAAAATATTCTCAAGACCACACCGTTAACTGAAGGAGCTCAGAGATATCTTCAGAAAGCCATGAACCGCTACATGTCAGAAGGCAACTACATAGCAAATACGCTTGTGGGACACCAGGTAGGAGGACATCCTGATTGCAATATCGTGATCACGTCATATTATCTTGATGAATTCCAGGAGACATTGTTAGATCGGGGACTCCTGCAGCGTATGATTGTGTTGATTCAGGATGAGAACTATGACACCAGAACATCTATTATTGATAGTATTGTTGATTCTATTCCTACTTTTGATGAGGATCCGGAAGAAACCACAGAGTATATCAGGAGTCTTAAATCTGGAAGGATTGATCACATAGCCCATTTAAGAACAGAAGCCACGAATCTTGTAATGTTCCATTCTGATACGGCTACGGTCAACATCAAAAGTGATGCCAAGATTATAATTAGAGATGGTATAAAGGAACTACGTGAATTAATGCCGTTCCAAATGGGTCAGCAACAGATTTGGGAATCTATGGTTACCCGTATGGCAGTGAATCTTCTTAAAATGGCATCAGTTCATGCGCTGATTAATTATCGCAAATATATAGATGTAGATGATGCAAAATATGCTTCAAGCATCATGATGCAGACAATGATGAGTATGGCATTCTTCTTACGTGAAAATGTTAAAACAGTGAGCGATAAAAAAACTTTAAATCTCCATATGAGTCTTAAACGCAATCATATTGGAGAAACTTACTCAATGGAGCATTGGGTTTCTATTTGTATTAAAACATATAATCTGTCGGAAGGAAAATCAAAAATGATGATAAGGAACATGATTGACAATAAAAAGATGGAGGAGATTACAAAGGAAGGCAAACGGCTCTATATAATTAAGTAACTTTTTTAAGTATGCAAATGTAATACTGTATGTTCACCATGAACTACGAAGAAGAAATCCGCAAGGTTGCGGATAAGGTAATGGAGGATTATGATGGAATCCTCGCAGAGTTCAATAAAAAGGCAGAGGAATACATCGCTCTTGGAATGAAAGAGGAACAGGCCAAGAAAGTTGCTTTGAAACAGATCAAAGGTTCATTTCAGGCTGCAATGCGTTCCAAGGCAATTCCGTTTGAAGGGTTCATTTTTGCACTTACAGGAAAACGTAACAAGAATGCAGAAGCATATCCAAAAGGTGTAGCAGCCCTTGACAAACTCAAAGCAGATTATCCATCTGGGTGGCTCTCAAAGGGAGTTGAAAAGATGGTATGTAATGAGAAAGGAGAATACATTTTTGGACCACATAACACCACTACCGCACAAGAATGGCTATGGAAACAAGTAGTTGTAGAATTTGATTGGGAAAGGGTTGCACATGGATTCTTTAGACCCATACAGAAGGATGAGGCTGGTGTGCAGATCCAACTTCCATTGAAGTATGGTGAAATACGAGTAAAGCATCCTGATAAGCACAACATTATGCCAGGTATGGCTTACAAGTTCAGAGGAACATGTAAAGATACCACTCTTGATGATCTTAAAATCGGAATGGCAGCAGTTACCAAGTTTGAAAGAACTGGTCCTGCAGATTACGAGATGATGAGATCATTCCTCGATTCAAAATTCGTTCCAACACCGTTTATAGATATATACAATCCAAATGAGGAAGGAAGGATTGTTCTTGAGAACGGTGTCTTTTTCATGACTACTGAAGTAACAGTGGTTTCTGTTCGTGTATCAGACAATCTCGATGTTGATTTTGTTGAATTCCAGTCGATGCATGATGATGATGTTGATGAAAACATCCCAATGTCAATTCCAAAAATCATCAATGCTGCATTTGACAATTCAATCGGTCTTGTAATCTATAGACCGTATATGAAAAAAGCAAACGAGGAGAAGGGTTTCGAAGCATCACCAAGTGGAAGTGTTATTGGTTACCTGCCAAATCCTCTATATGGCACAGGTGCAACTGAAGTAGAAAGCCTTGGAGAGGATGACTTTGAATGAAGAAGTTCAATCATTCGGACTACCCCCAATTTCCCCCCTTGAATCCAAAAAGAAAGAAATAGAAGAATTGAAAGCGATGGAACAGATGCAATTCGATTTTGACGAAGAAGAAGATACCGATGAGAAAAAAACAATTTTCTCTGTCTATGGACTCAAAAACGATGGAAAGACTGCAATCTGTTATGGGATCCCTGAACCCGGTGAGAAAATATTGGTGTTTTCTTTCGATCACAAATCTTCCAGACCAAAAGAGTTGCCGTTCATTAAACCTGCAGAACTCAAAATCAAGGTATATGACGCTCTGAAATATATTGACAAATCTACTGCCGATGTGTATCAAGCCACATCAGAAGTCACTTACAGATACATACTATCCATCATGGAACAGTCGCTTGAAAAGTTTGGACCTGACTGGATTGTATTTGATGGAACAGAAGTACTGAGCTCATTGATGGAACAGGTAATGAGACTTCGAAATAATCTTCGTCCATACCAGGGTATTTCAAATCTTTCAGTTTGGAAAGAAAGAAAACAATATATTGAAAATCTTCATGATAGAGCAGTTCAGACCGCTACAAAAGGGGTGATCTACACAATGTATACCGAAAAGGATACAGTGATAGATCGTGATGGTCAGACTATCCGGATGAAGGATATTCCAAAGTGGATTGGTTCTGTGATGAGAGAAACTGATGTTGTAATCAGAGCAGATGCAATTTTTGAGAAAGATACCAGGGTATATCTTGCATATGTAGAAGGTAGCAAGGTTCAGGATCTTTTCCCAGATGGCAGGTATATTGTCACTGGTAAGAGATTAAGGGATGTGGTAGTCCCATGTGTTTAACAAGGACCACTATTACCCTTACCCCTGAAAACGACGAAAGATTAAAAGAATTGATATATGTTTTTGGCACAAGTAGCAGCAATGTTATAGGAATTGCCATAAAACGATTGCATACCAGGATAGACGATATAAAAGATTTATTGGAGCACGATTATGCACCCATCGACATTGGAAAAATTTAACAAAATTCTCGATATTACTATAAATGGGGATTACGAAGCCCATTCTGTAGATGGCAAATTGAAAGCACATGTGGGGACTTTTGACAATACTGGTATTGCATATGTAACATTGCCAAACGTGGATGATGTGCATATGTATACCAACTGTAAAATTATGAACAGGTATGTCGGATTATTCACAGAACCTCTTGAAGTTCAAACCAGTGAAAATGCAATCCTTTTGTATAATGACAATCTTGAAATTCTACTTCCAATGGTAGCAGAAGAAAATGCAAAGAAATCAACGAAATTTCTGAAACAAGAAGTTCTGTATGAAGATGCACTGGTAATAAAAATACAGATGGATAGATTAAAATCCATAATTGCAGGATCAAAAGTTCAGGATAATGCAATATTCAAATTCATAATGGATAAATATCTCATTATTGAAAATGACAAATTAAAACACAAATTCAATGCCATAGTCGGTCCAAAACCGTTTACATGGGGATTCAAGCGTGATGTAATTGAGCGTATATTGATACAATCTGGTAGTGATGTAACTTTTACCCTTGCCTACAATACGAAGATGCCAGTCAAAATCCAATATACTGCAGGACAGATTATAGTCGAAGCGTATGTTATGGGATTCAATCTGGATGAGGAGATAAAAGAATGATAAAAGATAAATTGTTCACAGAAAAATATCGTCCAAAGAAATTCTCTGAAATTGTTGGACTCAAGGTATCATTTGCATCGATCACAGATCTTCCCAACCTTCTGCTTGCAGGCAGATGTGGTATAGGCAAGACGACATTGGCAAAAGTAATTTCAAATGAGTTTGATACCGACACAATGTATCTAAACGCTTCTGATGAGCGTGGTATTGATGTGGTGAGAATCAAGGTAAAGGAGTTTGCTTCAACTGGTTCTATCAGTGGAAAAACCAAACTGATTCACTTTGATGAAGCCGATGGATTGACCTTTGACGCTCAAAATACGCTTCGTAACATCATGGAAGAGTATTCTAACAATACCAGGTTTATATTTACATGTAACAATATTGGCAAAATCATTGAACCGATTAGATCGCGATGCATGGAAATAAACATGTCTACACCAGATAAAGAGGAAATAAAGAAATATCTGAATGCTATCATAGAAGCAGAAAAAATTAAAATTCCAGAATCTGATATGAGCAAAGTCATTTCGACCAATTATCCAGATATCAGGAGTATGGTAAACGCTTTGCAACATTTTCAGATGTTTAATGAGATTCCTACATCAAGTCATTTGCTTGCCCAGGACATTCTTAATCTGATCAGGGAAAAGAAATTTACCGATGCCAGAAAGATGTGGATTGCAGCATCACCTGATTACAAGAATCTTCTGGTAGATATGACTGATTTGATGTCAGATGTTGAACTTTCAAAGTGGATAGTGACCATCGCAAAGTATTCATATGAAATGTCAATAGGAGCATTCCCAGAAATCAGTTTTGCAGCAGCATGTAAGGTGATGAGCGATGTTTAAAAATGGTGATATCGTTTATGACAAAGTTGAAAAAGAAATTTTTGTCTATAATGAAAAATCTGATAAATATGTGGTAACAAAGCAACCAGAACGATTTGAATTGTCAAAGGAGCAATAATGCCACGGATATCATCTGTATTGGTCAGAACTTTAAAAGACCGATATTCACATATTATCAAGAGTGCTTCATATGATGCAGACGATGAATTAAAAAAGTGGAAAACAAAAGCATTTGAGTTATACAAGAATGAATTGACTTCAAAAATAACCAGATTTTTAACCAGAAATGGTTATCCTGCTCTTACTTATGTAGAAGTTACCGAATCGTCATACAATGATGGTCTTACCATTAAAGTCGACATTAAATTGTCTGATTTGGAAAAATGGAAACAGATACAGGCAGAATACGATAAACGAAGAATAGCAAAATGTGAATTTTGGAAAAGTAAACATCGTGATCTTGATATATGGGAAACTGAATGTATAAGATTGCAAGAGATTCTTACATTTGAGGTTCCGGAATATGTAGAACAAGAAATCAGGTGTGCATAATGGCATATTGTCCTATAATGTCAGGTCCGGTTATACAAAAAAATGGAACCAATTCATCCAATGGAAAAAATTATACTACAATTGAAAAAGCCCATTGTGAAAAATCCGAATGTGGAGTATGGGATAAAGTAAGGGGATGTTGTGGATTTATCCCAGTGAAATATGAAGTCGATCCGGGGTTTTATAAATGAGTAAAGTGTGTTATAGATGTCTAAATGGCACAAAAACCATTTTTTGTCATGATGGGTATCCAAATGAAATTGATACCAATCCTGGTAAATACCAATGCACAGCATGGAACGAAAAATTATCACAATGTCAACTGATACCACATCATTACGTATTGAATACAGCGGGGATTTAAATGAGCAGACTAAGAAAACCAACACCAGAACAGGTTATAAAATCGGTAAATGATGGAATCGATCAAGTTTTTAGTAATGCAATCAATCCAGAAATTGAATCTTCTGTAAATAAAGAAGCACAATTTTCAGAAAGATATACTTCTGAACAGCCTGTAGGAATTGCCGGAGAAGATATAACAGATCCTGAACAGGCAGTTACAGATATTGATCTTTCATCAGTAATTGTTACTGAACGAAAATCTCCCGAAGGAACATTTGGAATATTTCAATTGACTTGCAAAGAACTTGGAGAATGTGAGATTAGAAAAATCATGATCAAATTCCCAGTTCCTGCTTTCAATAAATGCTTGAGATGTAACAAATTGGGTGTTACAATTGCTCGCTGATTGGGAGATTATAGATGCAATTGCTGATGGAAACATCAGCATAGAACCATTTAATTTGACCAATTTAAATCCACATTCATATGATATTACTCTTGGAAATTCGTTTTTTGAAACGACATCCACATTAATAGATCCAAGAAGTAAACAACCATATGGAAATGAATTTATTTCAGATCTGTATTATTTGCAACCACTTAATTCAATTCTTGGAACAAGTGTTGAAACAATCAAATTGGCAAACGGTTTTGTAGCACAAGTGCATGGAAAATCTTCTATTGCGAGGTTTAATATCGAAGTTCATCATGCAGGACTTGTAGATTCAGGATTTGAAGGAGAAATAACATTTGAAGTATTCAATGCAAATAATGAAGCAGAATATCTTATGAGATATGGAGATCTCTTTGGCCAGGTTACATTTCACAAGGTTGAAAAGAGTAAAATTCCATATAACAAAAAAGTGACTTCTAAGTATATGAACGAGAAAGGCGCTACACCAAGTCTGTATTGGAAAAACTACGAGGGATAATCATTCCATTTAAAACCATGAGCCGGATGATCAAAGGTATCTCAAAACCAGAAGAGATTGTTGGAAAAGAAGTTATGATGCTTTATGGACTTGGATTTTCAAATCCCGTGATAGCATCAAAACTAAATCAATATATGTTTTCAGTAAGTCCAAAACTGATGCAGAGACTTCTTACAGCTGCATTCTACAAGCAAAGTATGCCAAGGTGGATCAAAAAGCCAAAGGAGGTAAAAGATGAGACAATTGATAATTACTGCAAAGAAATGGGCATCAGACGTTCTCCAATTCTTGATAGACTTATCGAAGAAAATTACAGAGATTTTCTTACCGAAATTAGGGCAGATGCTAAAGAATTTGAAAAGCATGGGTTTACTTTTACCAGGCCGGAAACAAACAAGTGGTTTTAATGGTCTCATTGCCAAATATAATCATTGGAGCAGTGATAAAAGAACTTACTCTTCGTGGAATGGAAATGGAACGAGATGGGACTTCAGTTATTTTAACCGGAAACGATTCTATTGTTTCCATTGAACCTGATGATAATATGGTCATCATTTCTATCATATGAATCATTGTTGTATGTGTGGAGAAAAACTCCATACATTAACCATTGGTGGTGCAATTAAAGGTGAATGGATAGATTTTATAGAAAAAGATATAAGCGAATCAGTTTGTTGGGTCTTTTTTTGCAATGAGTGCTGGTTGAAGATGAAAGAAATTCGCAACCGTAAATAATAGATACTTTATTATTCATTTAAGATAAAGTATTATACATGCAAGAGGCATTAGTAACACTTGGTTTTACTGAATATGAAGCCAAGATTATTGTTTTTTTGAAAAAGAGTAAGCAGGCTACCCAAAGGGATATGGAGCGTGCTTGTGATATGAGACAACCTGTAGTGAGTGTTTCTTTATCATCTCTTAAGAAACAGGGCATTGTAACCTATGTAGAAACACCCGATGGAAGAGCAGCAAGACCCCTTAAAGTGTATTCACTTGTAAATCATATGATAATAAAAGATGGAAAGGATAAGATTGAATCTGATTATAAAGAGAAGTGTGCAGCGATCAATACAGTAGAAAAGTGCATACATGATAACCTTTGAAGCATCGGGTCCAAATATCCTTATCAGGGGTAGACATAGCGATGGGAAACGCTACGTAGAAAAACGAAAGTTCAGACCTTATTTTTATGCAAAAGATCCCGAAGGAGAATTTACCAGTTTATATGGGGATAAATTAAAAAAGATTGAAGTATTCCATCCTGCGCAGATAAAAACTGAACGTGATAAATATACTGGTATTTTTGAATCAGATGTTGTCTATATAAATCGCTACATGATAGATTGTATTCCTGAAATTCCAAAAGAACCTATCAGGTGTGCATTTATCGATATTGAAGTAGACGATGAAGGATCTTACCCTGATATGGCTACAGCAGACAAGATGATTACTGCAATCTGTATCTATGATTCATTTAAGAAAAAATATCATTCATTTGTATTAAGACCACCAACTTTTCCCGGTCCTGATGAGATTATCAAAACCAAGACCAGAAACACCTACATATTCAATGATGAACAAACCATGTTCAATTCATTATTTAAATTTGTAGAATTGTTTGATTTTGATTTATTTTGGGCATGGAATGGAGACGAATTTGATTATCCATATTTATACAAGCGGATAAAAGAACCTGAAAAGTTTTCTCCAATGCATGAATGTGATAACAGGACCGGACATCCAAAGG